>Ga0307945_1000470_pt1 | contig 27681 bp, 28 predicted proteins | sample OrgLakmetagen228_FD_201818 | JGI IMG/M metagenome (GOLD analysis project Ga0307945, IMG submission 201818) | Saline water microbial communities from Organic Lake, Antarctica - #228 | ecosystem: Environmental > Aquatic > Non-marine Saline and Alkaline > Saline | place: Antarctica: Organic Lake...
TACTTGACCATGCACAGGGGTGTCGAGGCAAAGGATACCGTCCAAGGAAGCATCCTAAGTGACGTGACCTTCTCTTGCTCCTTCCAACCTGCTGGTGGCACACAGGTAAGCTTTGAGACACAAAAAAACAGACATTACGTGGAGTCTGCCATAGCAACATTCTTGTAACAATTTGGCGTGTCGAAGTGCTTGTTCATGCACCTTACCTGCCTTTAGAGTTTCAGACTGCAAATCTACCTGCCTTGCATGTAAAGATGCCGAAACAAGGTGTAGGTCACTGACATTCTGACACAAGCGCCCTCTCAATTGTTTTTGCTTGCACGCCAATGCTTGCAAGCTGACCCCTCCCCTCTTTTTGCAATTCTGCAGGAATCAAGTCCACGTGAACCTCCCGTGCGTTATTCCATCTCAAGCCTGGCTGCATGTGGGTTTAACACGTTGGCCTCAGGACCCGGAACATGGTCCATTACATACGAGGTTGGTTCATGTCATGGATGCTTGAAGTACTTTGCACTTCTTCTGTCAAAGCTGGACACACAGTTTGGATGTAGCTTTGGTTCTGTGCTTATCAGTGATATGGATGTAGCTTTGATTCTGGTAGTATGGACTAGTATGGATGTAGCTTTGATTCTGTGCTTATCAAATCTGGGCTTAGCAAACCTGTGCTTATCAAGTGTGGATGTAGCTTTGATTCTGTGCTTATCAAGCTTGCCTCCAAGTTCCTAGATGCAACAGCAAAATTTGCTTGCTTGCATCACTCAATGCTGACACACCCACCTATTATTGAACTGCATAACAGTAATTTTAATTCATCCACGCTCCTTTTCCTACGAATGCCTACGAATTCCGCTGTTTCAACTGTGACGTCTTCAATCGTTCCATGCTGAGCAATCATCCCACTGCCGTTCCTGTAATTGGTGCAACAAGGAAACAGGTCCTGCTCCCTTCAAACATGCACACAAACCTACCTGACCTGCTGCCCAGGTGACCAACAACGTGGGCATGAGTTCTCAGCCACAATCTGTAACGCGAACGGTCCTAGTGTCGCAGCAATGCTTAGCTGGGGAGGCTTCCTGTGGAGATGGGACGTGTAAAGACGGTGAGGGACTGATTCAGATGCTGAACGTTCAAGATGGATGTTGGTGTGCTGGATGTTGGTGCTAGAGAACTGCACAACTCAGCAGCTGCACCACTAACACGGTTTTATGTCTTGCCAACTAGTGCTATGGCTTTGGGACGTCAAAGCTCGCACAGTGCACAGAGCAGCTCTGACGCGTGCGCTTGAAACTTATGTACGGTAATATGCACCATCTCCACCTCCGTCTGTGTACCCACATCAATATGCAGATGTGAGCCAGTGTGTCTTGGACGGGAGTGACGACACGAATGTCGCTGAGGCACCCACAATCAGCTTGAAGAGGGTGCAGGGTAAGTGGCTGTGATTCTTTTTGTAGCTTTATGGATGAACCACATGCATCATTGTGGTTGGTATTTGACTGATTACTGGGTTCCACAGGCTGGTGCGAAGACAAACCGCTCAAAACAGTCTCATGCATCAGCTTGGAGACTTGATACCTCTTAGGTATCATTTGTAAGTTTCTTGCCGACCGTCCTGGTATGTGTAATGTGTGAGGTTGGCTAAACGTGTGAGGGTGGCTAGATAATGATCCTATGTGCGTTGCTGTTCGATTTTGCTGCATCAATCCTTGCATTCCCATTCACACATCACACCTTGCTTGTGATTCCCAGTCCATTCAGTTGTCAAAATCTCAGTGTAAGTGCCTTGTGTATTCTACCGCAAGAAATGGTGTGACCCCCGTGCTTGCCACCTCTGCTCTTTGCAGGTATGCTTGACTCAGAGAGCATTGTGACGGTGTCCCAGGGGACCTCATATGCTGCGTGCAAGTCCTCTTCCTCAACATCAGAAGTGTGTGAACCAGGGGCCTCGGCAACCGACTCTGCGGAAGGAAGCATCACAGACCTGGTGCGTTGGTGCATGTTTCTTAAGCTGGGTGATTTCACAGATTTGGTGTGTTGTTTCTTTTAGGTGCGTCTTTCCTAGTGCAGCGGGTGATGCACAGATTTGGTGTTTTGTTGCGCCCCGCTTCAGCGTAGATAGGAGATACTTCTAGATTTGTCGTTGTGCCCTGTCTAAGTGCAGCACTGACTGGAATGATGCCGACAAGGGGTTTTGGAACTCGAGCTGGAGCACGTGGTGATGAGAGAAACAGTGACTGCAATAAGTTGCTGCACCTTTCAGAATAGATCAGTATTGACAATTTAGACAGTTTCACCTTGTGAAGTAAGCAGCGTTATCCCATCCAATCCCAGTTGACCTAAGAGACTGAATGCGCATTGTTGCTGTTTCTGCGCAACGGAGGGTCTGTTCGTTCCTTGAAATTTGTGATTAACTTTTCTACTGTTTGGCGCATCGAGCAAAGAAGCTCAGGAACAGATGAAAAGAAAGGAAACCTATACTTTTGCTTAATGCTTCATGGCTCATGGCAATCACACAGTGCTGCTGCACCCTTTCCTCCTGCAGGTGCTGGCGTGCCCACCTCAAAGCTACTTTGACGCCCTTCACTGTTTAATGCTTACTGCTTTAATGTCTTTCTTGGCAATCACACAGCGCTACTGCAACCTTTCTTCCTGCAGGTGCTGGCGTGCCCACCCCAGAGCTGCCTTGACGCCCCCGACACCTGCTCCTCCGGCCACTTGTTCACCGCCAAAGGCATCCAGGGCTGTGGCATCAGCACAGTGACAGGCCAGGTGGGAGTCACCGTGGTTGTTGCTCTGTGCCGTGCCTTGATAGCCTTTGTAAACCCCAGCAGCTGTCTTTCTGTTCAGCTTCGGAATGCTGCTAAGACACTACAGTGAATTGAATTGAATTTCCACCTTATCCATTCCATTCTACCCACCTAATCTTTGCAGGTTGGAACGCTGTACGAGTTGCTGTTTGCTGTTAGGAGCCCCAGCAATGGACTCATATCCCAGATCGCACGTATGGTGGAAATCAAGCCTCCATGCCCATCGGGGCAGAATTTGTGTGACAGCACGTGTGTTGAGGTGCGCTAAATTCTTTTTGTTCTAGGTGTACTCCACATTGACACTACGCTGTACTGCCAACTGCATTTAAAACAACAGACCTGTGTAAGTCAGCTTGTACTTGCGTATCCATCCTCATTCTGGCTTTACGTTTCTCAACCACCGTTTCTCAACCACCTACATACAAGTACAGGTACCATGCTCCATGTACACCCCTGGTCCGACCCCAAGTGTGCCATTGCTCACCCTGGCCTGGGCCTCTGAGGACCCATCTGAGCAGGAGCAGCAAAGTGATGGACAACAGAGCGTGGCAAGGTTCATCAATGGGCAGCCTCCCACTGCAAAGCAAGTGCCACAAATCAAAGCACAGCCGCAAAGGCGCCTCTTGGAGAGTGGCGTCCAAAGTGCAGCAACGGCTGGAGCAGCTCTGCTTGCTCTTCTTGCATATGGCTATGAAGCGGTAGGTACGCTTTCAGAAGCCAGAGATTGTGCGTGGGTTTGCTTGCAGTGCAGGCTGTTGGCTGTGTGGCCGTCCCCATGCACCCCCCCCCCTCCCCGGCCAAACGGTGCCAACAAGCCTAAGTTAGCCATATATCCCCATCCACTTCACCATTGGAAATTGGCACTTTTTTGGGTGACTTTGGCGTGGGGACGATCGTGTTTAAACGACGGATTTAAGCCGTTTCTGACACGTCACCAGTCTAATAAAAGGCCCGGGAGGTTAAAAAATATAAGCTCGCCTCATCCTGCACTTCCTGCAGAGCTCACCTGGTCTGGCTGGCTTTGGTCTTGCGTGGAAAAATCCGACACTCGCTCCATGCCGAGGAGACGTGAAAAAGTGTGGAGCAAACGCTAAGGATTTCTTGGTACGTGGGAGTATCTTATGCTGCAAATCTGACTAAGCAGGCTCTAGAGTGCTTAAGCATTACAGAAACACTCATTAATGGGCATCATCCTGTTGTACAGACACTCAGCCTCGCTTTTGTCTGTTATTGCATCCGATGGCGCACTCAAATCCAGCGTTTGGGAATTGCTATGAAAGATCCCCAAACAAAACGAATCATAACATTATCTATACTTCCTTTTCCACTGCTCAGGGACGGGATATCTCTGGCCTGATTTCCGTTGCTTCTTTCCGCTCATGCGACCCCTCTCAACTCAGCTGGTCCCAATGGATGCAGAGAATTAAAGCAGAGGGTACCAGCAGCAGCGTCGCGTGCTCCTCTGTCTGTTCACCCTCTGCAGCTGACGCGGCTCAGTGTGGGCCTGGTCAATATGCATTCAGGTGATTTGACATGCAGCCATGCACTGTTCACCAGTTTTAGGGTTTGATCAGGTCAATGGCAAACATCAGGGCTGCAGAACTCCCCAAGAGGTGAAAAGAGAAGTTGCGCTTCTTTAACAGACACGCACAAGCATGGCATAAGCCTCTGCACAGGTACAAAACGGTGCAAAGCTCTGCACAGGACAAAACGGCACAAAACCTCTGCACAGGACAAAACGGCACAAACCTCTGCACAGGTACAAATCGGTGCAAACCTCTGCACAGGACAAAACGGCACAAACCTCTGCACAGGAATAAATTGGCGCAGACCTCTGCACAGGAACAAATTGGCACAAACCTCTGCACAGAAACAAAACGGCACAAACCTCTGCACAGGTACAAACACGGCACACACCTCTGCACAGGTACACTGTTGCGGATTCTGTTGGGAGGTCATCACGTCAAGACGTCTTTGTGCGGATTGAAGCTGGTGCTGCACACAACTTAAGGTTGACTGTTGGCCAGAACTGCAGTCAAGGACCAATTGTTTTACGGGACAAGGTGCGCTGTGTCTGTCTCTGTCTAGGATTGTGGGGGCGTCGGGATGCTGCAAAAATCACAGAGAAAGGTGGCTATCTCAGACCCAAAACAGAAAGACTTTTCCAATGTCCCTAAAGTGTATCTCCTCTCATTCCCAGCAATTATAGGGCGCAGCATTTTTGTCAATTCCAAAACAGCCAAGCTCGGCTGAGGCGTGAACCTTACTGCAAGTCCACGTGTGCACTTTCTTACCAGTTAAAATACAAGGGCAGATCTGCAGATCTGTAATGTTCTGAGTTCCGTAAACAAAGTGAAATGATAGCATTGCAAATTCAGCGGAGTGGCTTCAAACAATCAGTGGCTGATATGAACTGGAAGTTTAGCCATTACCTCGAAGGAACCAGTAAGAGGGATACCAAAACGAGTGTTTGTTGCTCCCCAGCAAACCTTGTTGTTAACATGCATTGCTGTTTAGTTGCAACTTATGGATGTGCACTGGTGTTGGTTGCTTTTGGGGTACAATGAGCTCTGGCTGGGGCACGGTAGTTCAATATGTGTGTGTTATTTGCTAAGCGTTAAGGGAGTTTGTTTTGGCCAGCGGGGTCAAAGTTGTTCATTTCAGTCATGTCTTCATTGGTGGCTACTTAGTACACAACGCTCTATTAATTTGTATCAAAGAGAGAAACGTTTTGTATTTGAACGTTTGGCCAGTCTTGTCTTACTTTGTGAATTCCCTTGTTCCAAACTAGTTGAATTGCCTTGAAGTCAGATACTGGTTTTTGTGACAGTTCCTGCAGCACGTGTGCTGTATCAGTTTTTCAATGTCATTCACTGTGCGCTGCTACTGTGCAGATAACTGGATTGGGTGTCAATGTGGCCCTTCCCTACTTGTCTACCCTGGGTATCCAACTAGACAGTGTGAGACAGGTGGGGTGGGGTGGGGTTGAGGCAGGTAGATTGGAAAGACCAAAATCTCCCTCAGCTGTAGAGCCACACTTCCACAACAGGCATAGGGCGGTGTGTTGAAAGAGTGGGGAAGCTGCAACAGACAGAGAGAGGGATGGATTAATCTGCCTAAGAGACACACTGCTGCACGCCATACAGTTTAATGCTGCATGGTCGTTGGTTTGTATCTGACATGGTTCCTTTGTTCCGTGGACTCCAACGCAAGTAGGCAAGGATGCAAGCAACCAAAGTCCTCATGTTCCTCGACAGGTGACTCTACTGGAAGCCAAGGTTGCTCTTAACGACAGCGCATTCCTTGTCCACCCCGGAATTAGAGAGAAGCACATGCCTCCCCTGTGCCGCGTACAACTGCACCTCAGCCTCCAGGTGAAGGGCTGTGATTTGAGCATCTGGAAAGCAATGCATAATGTATGCTGTAAAGGGCCTAACTGTGGCACTGACAGATACTGCCTGCCAGTCCTGCAATTGTGAAGCAGCAGAAAATTGGGGCAATACAAATGATTGGCAAGGACTTGACGCTTCCCTGGTTTTCCCTGACCCCAGGTGGGCTGTACACCTGGCGAGGACGGGTACTCATCAAAACCTGGTGCAAACGAAGAACCAGGTGCATGGTAAGTGTACTGTAGCCCTGGTACTTGTTTATGCTGGTGGCTTACAATGTAGCACACCTAACCCCTAACCCTAAGACATGACACCTAACCCCTAACCCTAAGACATGACACTTTTGCGGCGAAGCCGTCTGGGTCGTGACTCAAGAATTCAGTGCTGGACGTGTTGCACTGACCTCATCCTACGTTTTCAACTCCCAGAAATGTTGTGTTTGTGGTCCAATTGTGCTCACTTTGCACATTTCCTGCCAGTTCTAGACCCAATCTGCACACCAGCAGACCAGGTTGCCATTGACTGCATCAGCACAAATTGAGGAGTTATTGCAGCTGTAAAATGAACATGGCCCACGTGCTTTTGCAACGACAAACAAGCTGCCCCAGACAAAGAGCCTCACATTCACAACAGGCTCAGGGCAAAATTCAGAGGGTGACAACGCAAGCTTAAATGTAAGATTCAAATTTCTCCGCTTTGATGTGTCCTGATGGCTGCCACAAACCATCATTTTCCGCAGGTGCCCATGCCAAGTGAGATGGAACAGCGCCTACCTTGAGCACGGCATTCAGCTGCAAGCTGACGACAGCTACCCAGTCTTAGAAGGTAAAACCTGTTGTGTTTTGAAGCATGTTTTGGATTGAACTCAAATTTTGACAAATCACCCCTGATGCTGATTTGCAGGTTTATTTGGCCCTGTCCTGTCCCTTAGCCTTGATGACTCCTCTTCCTCCTCTTCCCTTTTTCAAGGGTGCAGCAACCTCACCGCTCTCTTTGATCGCAAGCAATTTCGGTTACAGCGTTCTGCTGCGTACCTCTTTGCAACGGAGGATGCCTTTTACAGCCTGCTTGCGCAACTTGCGCAGTTGGAGAGCAAGCATGAGGAGGTATTAAAAACACGTATGATCATCACCACTGGCTTGAAATGTATGATGATGAAAAATGCCTACATTTGGGATGGCATAGTCGTACATTTGGTGGACGGCATACATTTGGTGGACGGCATTTGGTGGACAGCATAGCCGTAATGTTGGTGACCCTGTAATGGAGAGCAACATCCCCTGGCTTGAATTGTATGCCTCAGCCTAGCCTTTTTATATGCTACCTGCTATGTGTATCCCTTCCAGTAGCAGGGTGACAACTTCTTGCCTCTGGTCATAGGAATTTGTTTATGACCCCTTTTCCTTGAAGTGTTTCGGTCTTATAAAGACAGTTGCAGATCAAGTAAGACTAAAAAGCGAGGAGCTATGAGCCGTAAACCATTGTGTCTTTTTACTGCAGGTGTGGAACACGATAGAGGAGGTGAACGAAGATATTGACGGTGGCATGAAAGATTTGTTGGAACTTCAGCTGAATGGGTTTGATCTCGTCAAACAGCGGGTATGTGCAAGATGCCTTTTTTTGAATCGTGCATTGAATTTGCTAGAATGGTGGCGCCTGCCATACTCATGCTGGACAGTGACAGACAAAAAACTTGGAAGGCAAATCTCGTTCTCATTAAGAACCTTGCAAGCGTTTTGACTTTTTTAATGTGCATGTGCAGCTCGCGAATGTGGTGGACACAATTTCCCAATTCGATGGCCTGCAATTGCTTTCAGCGCAGCTTGGAAGCAGCTCAGAGTGAGTAACTAAGGCAAAGGTCTTCTCCAAGGAAACTTGGAATTTTGTCTACTGTTCACTGTTCACATGCACGTACGCTTAATTTTGGATTAATAACAAGGTCAGTACAGCCCAGTGCCTGCAACCACAGCCCAGACCATATTTTTGACGAAAAGCGCTCTAACACTGCTCTTTCCTGCAAACCCTCTTCCTCTTCAAAGGGTACTTATGTGTCCTCCTGTGTGTGTCTGTGTGTGTTGGTTTTCGTGTGCTTGTGTGTGCACACGCGTGTCTGTTCATATGTGTGTGTGCTTCTGTGCGTGTGTAGGTGTGTGTCTTTCTGTGTTTGCCTGTGTGCGTGTACGTGTGTATGCGTGTGTGGGTGTGTGCGTGTGTGTGCATATGTGTGTGCGTATGTGCATGTGTGTGATGTGCGTGTGCGTATGTTCATGTGTATGCGTGTGTGCATGTGTTGACACAGTGCTTCTATACACGCTCCATCCCACGCCGCTGGTCCTGATTGGATTAATTAACACCAGGCATCCAATGCATGCGTCCTGATTGGATTAATTACATGCAATGCAGGCGTCGGTTTGTCGTAGCTTGGTGTGTATGTGTGAGCATGTTGGTGCAGCAGCAAGCACGTCACAAACATGCTTCATTTGTTTGTTTGGGCACACTCCTCCTGCCCTAGGTCATGTTTATGACCGCCTAAAACACACACAAAGCATCATTTTGGCGCCATTTGTCCTGTGTGTGTTTTGTCGGATTGGCCAATTTGCAGCACGCACAGCACAATGCCCATCTCCACTCACAAAACCGCGATGGACAACGTTGTATGACTGTATGACTTGTTCAGTCTGGTTACATCCCTCAGGAATGTGTGTCGGGATTCTGTCGGTACTCATGATATAAGTCTTTCACTCGGCTTGCATCCCAGCAGGTCAGATCACCTGTGCGTGTATCAGCAGGAATTAGTTGTCAAGACTGTGCATATGGACAGGGTTATTCAGGTTTGCACAGTGCTCTTTGTCAATTGAAGTAAGTCCACGCGTGTTCCCGATAAGCGTACACACTCACACTGCACTCGTCATGTAGAGCAAAGCTCCCCCAGATGTAGAGCCTCACTTTACAACTGGCACAGGGCGTTTCCTTTGCTGCATGTACACGATTTCAGGATATTTGAGAGCACAATCAGTTCAATATCACGGCCTTCACCTGCCCCCATAAATCCGCGTATTGAAGACAAAGATGCGCGATCCGCTGAAAAGTGTGTCAAGGAAAGGGGGGGAAGCGACCCTCGCTTCTACTTCTCAGTCCCAATTGCACCCCCTTCATCAAACAAAGAAGGTGGGTGTTTCAGGGTTTCATGCGGTGTGACAACCAGAGAACACATTTCCATGCGATCTAAAGGATATTTGTGGAGTATGCAGCGCACGCCCTATCCTGCAAGCATTGATGCTCATCAGCGACTAACACTTGTTCATCAGTACCTAACCGAAAGTGCAATGTCATCACTACAGGAGGAGGGCCCAGGGAGAGCAAGAAAGAGTCTAGGATTTCCACAGAGAGCGAGCAGGTGAAACTGCCTAACTGGCTTAATTTTGATTGTGTACATGTGCCACGTGTTGCTATTTTATACAATGTAATCTACGGTGCCTGCTTGACCTTCAGGATCTCTTGTCTTGGATTTGTACCATTCCCTTTACCATGCAACCCTTTGTTGCTGCCACACGTTACTGCGTGCATTCAGGTCCGCAATTCGTCTCGTGATGATGCCCATGCAAAGGGTCACCAGTTCTATGGCCAATCTAGACTTGTAGGGCAAACAAAGCGTACAAATCAAGTCCTAGCTGGCGCTCTTCTTGTCCAGGTGAGATTTATAGCAAAAGTGTGCTTCCTGTGTGGTGGCAGCACTTTACGCCTGAAGGGATTACTTTGCTTTACAAACACACACCGCTACATCCAAGCTGCAGCAGTTTTAACTTTTTTGTGAGCGTCGAGCTTGGGAAGGTGGCTTGAATGCAAGCTCACGAGACTCAGCATGCTGCTTCTTTTCAGGAGCGTCACCCACTAGGCAGTCTCCAACCAGGGGGGGACATATACAAGCGCACATGTGCAACTGAGCTTGCCAGGCAGCTGTATGCTGAATGTGGAGACCTTCGGGTTCAGCAGGGCCTAGGAGCAACCGACACTCCACGGCCTAGCATTGGGATCGACCCTGCATTTTCCCGTCCATCTAAGATGTACAACCCAGAGGTGTGTGATTTTTCATGGCAATAATATAAGAACAAGCCAGGCAGAAAAAATCTGTTGTTCTGTATCGATCGACATTTGACTACGTTGACCCTTGTAACTCTCTCAGACACACCACTGCTTACAGGTCGCGGCGCAACCAGAAGATTGGTACAACACAAGCACTGCCTCAGGCCAGATCAACCGAGAAGGCATTCCTTACGGTTTTGCACACCACGCAAACACAGGTACAAGGCCAGCGACCACCAACCAGCTGGTTTTTCTGCATTCCTTGGCAGCCGTTGTTCACTAAATGCTTCCACCTCCAAATATTTGCTTGCATCCGACAGAGCTTGATGCAACCTCACAAAAAAGTCCTAGTAGAAATGAACACGCGACAAGGCAGTGACGGTTAGCCTGTTTTTTTTACCCACAGGTGGTTACCCAGTCATAATAGGTAAGAGGTCGGATCTGGGTACACAGGAGAGCGTCTTTTTTGAGAATATTCTTTTAGGTCAGGAATGACAATGTTAAGGTCTCTGCTCGTCACAGAGCTGCAGCGGTGCGCACAGGTAGGGCTGTCACGCTTTGCTAGCTCTTGCTCTGCATGTATGTCATCTGTCTTGTGCCAGACACAAAGTGTCTTCCCCGTCCATCTCTACAGATGTTAACCTAGGACTCTCTAGATATTAACCAAGGACTAAGTGTCTTCCCCATCCATCTCTACGGATATTGACCAAGGACTCTCTACAGATATCAATTAAGGACTAAGTGTCTTCCCCATCCATCTCTACAGATATTAACCAAGGACGTTCCGATGTACAGCGGATTTTTTTACAACTGAAAGAGGGATCATATCTTGATCGTGAGGCTACATCTACATTAAAGGTGAGGCTTTCTCAGAATCAACTCATTTATATACCAGTCCATAGCTTTTGACATCAGGATTTGAAGTGTATTCTATTTAGGTTGACATGCGGCGCCAAAAAAATATGAAACTTGACGCCTCCTTTAAGACCCAATATTTTCTGTAAGAATTCACTGTGCCTAAACTTTAAGTGTGATTAGGGTAGTTTTGGGTAGTAAAGCCAGCAAACTTGTGCCCTGCCAAAAATTGCTTTTGCCCTGAATTATAAGATGATTCATCATACTTGCAAGAGTTGTTTTTTAACGTGCGTACTTGCTTGCAAGACAAAGGCCCAAATGTTGCAGCAAAAAGTAAAAAGCTGTGCAGTCATCTGAAAACAATTTACATCAAAGCTTCACATCAAAAACAAACTGCAACTTACATAGCGTGTTTTGGATGCGTGCATTTGCAGTTAACACTTGCAACGTACAGCCGCGACGAGCAACTCTATAGCATGAACACCATGACAGCTCGATGGGAAACGTCGGGCCGTATTGTACTCGTCTTCAGCATACAGGTGAACGCCTTTCATACTTCTTTGACTCATTTCCGTCGCATTGAAAAGCTGCTGTCCAAAAAGGAAAGCCCTGCTTTCCTTCTGCCTATCAAAGACGCATCCATGGCAAATGAACGCAAAAAACGGTTAAAACTTTTGCCTGCTTGCAGGCTCTTCCATTTCGTGATTACAGTGGACAGGGCATGCAGGCAGCTGGCATGAAGGAACGCTTTGCGACGGACATTGCGTTACTTGTCATCTGTGCGCTCTACTGCATTCTAGCAGCCAAAGACGTTGCGCAGTCCATCCAGGTATTATCCACCATTTGCCTGTACGATATGGTGGTAAGACAGTGGGCAATCCTTGATGTGTGTTGCATATTCATTTGTGTGCTTGAAGCAAAGCAGCAAAATTGACAAGAGCTTATTTACAGTTGCTAGGAGAACTTAGTTCCACAATATCTGCACAGGTGCAAAGAAGACGAAGAAAGGCCCTGCGTCAGCTGCACGTAGCTCGTAAGAAGGGTTTGCAAGAGCAGCGACAGCAGGAGCTGCAGATTATGCGGCATGAGCTGCAGCAGCAGCAGCAGCAGCAGCAGCAGAGACTGCGTAGCTTTCCTGCTCTGCCACCATCAACCTTAGCCCTGTCGCTGCCAAAGCTACCATCCGATCACCTTCCCAGGTCCCCTTTTCCCTTAGTTTCCGCACCACTCAACCACAATACTGCACTGTGTCCAAGCAGCGCTGTTCGTGCTCCACCCTCCCTTGATCAACCCCCAGGTGCCAGAAGTTTGAGAGCCACACCCCCTTCACCTTGGGCTTCTGCGTTTGAGCGGCGAGCAAGGCCAAGCAAGGACATGCATTCTCGTTTGCATGATTCGTCGTGCTCCCTGCACCTGCCCCAAGATATTCTCCACAGCAGCAGCAGCACACCTCAGGCACAACAAGGCACTGAGGAAGACCTGCTCCCAAATTATCTACCAGCCGATGGTGGCCATGCAACCAGCTGGCCTCCGGCTGCTCACGCAGGGCCTGTTGCAGAAAGTGATGTGCATGAAGTGCTGATGCGTGATGCGTACATTGAAGGCAGTAGCAACTCCCGCGAAGCAAGTAGTGAGTCTAGCAATGTCAGCAGTGCTAATGACGCAAGCAGCTCTGATAAGGAGAATGACTATCCAGTTGTGGCGCCCAGCATGAACTCGATGTCAGCCAGGCTGCACGCACGAGGCTTGCCTGTGCACCTACCTTCCGAGATGAACAGCAGCAGGCTGCATTCTGTGTCTCAGAGCAGCCACCTCTTGGCATCAGGCAATCTCCTGGAGCAGCAGCAGCAACAGCGACAGCTACGACGTCAATCCAGCGGCAATAAAGCGTCCACCCCTGTTGAAAGCCTGGCTGCATCATCTAGCAAGCTGGGTGCAGGTGAGAGTAAAAGGGGGATGGACTGGGGGAAAACGAGAGGAGGGAAGGTAGGTGTGTGTGTGTGCACGTGTGTGTGTGTGTGCACTTATGTGTGTGTGTGTGCACTTTATGTGTGTGTGCACGTGTGTGTGTGTGTGTGTCTGTGTGTGTGCCTGTGTGTGTGTGCACTTGTGTGTGTGCACGTGTGTGTGCCTGTGTGTGTGTGTGCACTTGTGTGTGTGCACGTGTGTGTGTGCCTGTGTGTGTGCGTGTGTGCGTCTGTGTGTGTGTATGTGCACATGCGTGTGTGTGTGTGAGTGCACGTGTATGTATGTGCAGCACGCACAGCATGGTGACCATTTTTTGATCACGCAGCTTCGATGGACGCGTCACACACATTCAATCCCGTATTTTTGACCCCCCGGAATGTGTGTGGGGGGTCTGTTTTGTCTGTTCTCGCACCTTTGCTCACAACAAACGATTTTAGTTAGTTCGAGCGCGCTTGCATGGTAAGATTTCCCTAATTTGTCCACATCAGCACTTTTCACCCGCTCTAGGCTATGCTTTGATTCCCAGGAACACGCCCAAAGCGTCGGTTGCGCGTCATTTGGCTTGTGTGTGAGTGTGTGTGTGTGTGTGTGTGTGTGTCGACAACATCCTCAATTTACAGCACGCACAGCACGGTGCCCAGAACGACCCGCACAGCTACGATGCATGTTTAGCACACATGCTACCCCACGTGTTCGACCCCCAGGAATGTGTGTGTGTGTGTGTGCTCTGTTTTGGTTGGTTATGATGTCATTTTGGGAGTTTTGCACCCAGCTTGCACCTCAGCAGATCAGCTCTTTCCTGGGTGTATCAGCACAAATTCAGGAGTGTGTGTGCTCCATTCAGTTTTTAAAGCCCTGTATTGTGCGGAATGTAAAACAAAACATGTCCAGAGCCATGGGTCCACGCCATGGGTGCGGTCGGACCCACGTAAAACCGCGCTTCTTCAACAGGCACATGGCGCATGCTTGCCATCCAGGAGGGTGTGCAAGAGGATGTAAACAAGTCCAGCGGTGGTAAGGGACAAATTAGTAGTATGTGCAGCTGGGACCGAATTTTCATCATCTCCAGGGGCGCTCAGCCTCACTTACTGGCTTGCATCAATCCTACACATACTTCTTGCAACACAAGAGCCCATCCTGTGTTATTTGATTTAAACTGACAATTGCAGGATCATACACGTATGCAAAGCACCGCCTTGCAGCAAAGGCTCGCATATATAAAGGGGCGATGACACCTTTTTGGATGGCGTATGAAATGGTGCGGAGAATGTAGGCATTTTTAATAAGCTGCATGTACCCTGTACTTTGAGAATTGCTTGGCATGGCATGTGCTAAGATAGGCAAAGATGAATGCAGGTGGGCAGGGCATAGGATATGCTATTCATTTTTCTCCTCTTTATCCTTGACAGGTGCTATGTGCACTGATGGTCTCTGCGGTGGTCTTGCTGGTGTATTACTCCGCGCACTTGCAACCAGCACAGGCCCCAGTTGAAAAGCGGTAGGTGAATGCTTCTTCTTGCTGGTGCTTGCTTGACTTAAATTCAAGGAGTTCAGTTTTGTTAGCAACGCACATGAGATGGCGGTGGTTCGTTTACAAGGACCGGTTACGACTGCTTGAAAGCTAGGGTCCTCACGACTGCCCAGTCTAGATAAAAAACGGCAAAGCAATTGAGCTCAAACTAAGAAGAAAAGAGCAGTTGTGTGGACCGAGAGGAAATAGACAGATTGAGAACACAAGAGGAACACAGGGACAAGTGGGGAGAAGCATTGCAAGCAACGCTGAAAAGTTGGCGAAGCAAGAATGTTATTTGTCTCGTCTCACACACACACACACACACTCACACACACACACACACACACACACACGCACGCACGCACACGCACACACACACACACACACACTCTCACCCCTGGGTGCAGCAGGTCTCACTCATCAGCAGGAGCGCATGCAAAATTTCCACAACTGCAGCAAGCGACTTAATTACCTAGTTATCCATAAATATTAAAATCATCATTAGTAAATCATTGCTAACTAGGCGCCCGCGGCAATTCGTTAACTTTTCGACGGACCACCCCAAGCCCTATCACTCGACATGCAAACACAGAAATACAAGCTGATGTAGTTGTGAATCTTTTTGGGCTGTCCTGGGAGCCTGTGCTCATAGCTTGGGCCAGTCAAACCCTCCAGGTGGAACTTTCCAGCTCACTCCTCACGGCACCCCAACCTCCCAATATTTGCCAGGTTGCTTAAATAGATGTCAGGAGTGACTGCATACGTTTTCAGGACGGGAGGTGGGCTGAGTGCTGTGCATTAAAGTTTTGGCTATGCACTTCCAATGTTTCGAAACATTTTGGTACAGCATTGCCCAGACCACCCCAGCTCTCCAACTTTTGGCTACCCTCATAATCATAGTTTCTAGGAAACTAGCCAAAGTTTCAGGGCGGGGGGTGGCCTGGGTGAGGCTGGGTGGCCACGCGTGAACTTTGGCGGGAACAAGTTAAACCTAGGGGCTACGCCCCTGAAGGGGGCTTCGCCAAAAAGGGTGTAATGAGTGAATTTCATTTACTTCACTCCAAGAACTGGAGTTCAAGGGTTACACCCTAGGCTTAGAGAGCTGACTTAGGTATAATAATGGATGTAGTAATGATATGGATATATGATTGGTCATGGGTATTGTAATAGAAAATACTGGGCAGGCGGAGTTGAACCGGCAAGGTACACGGATGGCCTCTCAGCTATTCAGTCGACGGATTAAAAGAGAGAATACTGACAACCCCGAGTTCTGAGTAATTGTACCTTTCAGATAGGTTTTCATCGGATTGACAGCGTTCGGACGTGTTGCAAGCACGGATGCTGGGTACATCTGATTATATCTGATTTTATCTGATATATTTTTCTGATTTATTACGACCTGCGTCGTTACAGATATAGTAACGAGTATGGATATAGTATAGAAATAGCTAGTCTAGTCAGGCTGGGGATCGAGTCTGAAAACGCACCCCCGGGAGTAAAGCTGCGCTTCCCCGACAAGGACAGTGCGTTAGGCAGCTAGGACTCCTAGTAGGAGGTTTCCAAAAAGCGACCTGTCATAGGAAGTTAAGCCAAAAAGGCTGTGGCTGCCCACACCATTCTTTCTTGCTCCATATGTGCATACAGCTGCCCTTTTATGGATTTGGTTGCAGGTTTGACGTGCTGGACAGCTTAAGTGCTCCAGCGAACCCTTTCCTGCTCCGCCGAAACACAAGCGGTATTGGCAGCCTGGATGGCCTTCCAATGCCGCTGCCTGGCAAAGCAAATCGATGGAGAACAGGGGAACAAGATAGTCAGGGACTCACAAACGTGGTGATGCTGCAGTCAACCCTCGCACACATGGCTGACGTCATGGTAAGGACAGAATGCTCTTCTGGTAAGAGGGCCCACGATTTACTGGTCCCATTGCAACCCAAACTATCCTGAAGGGAGGTGCAAATTACTACTGCAGTGCTCCACCCAAACATCTTACTTAGTGCTGCTGCAAGGCATGTGAGGCACTACGTAATTGTCACAGGAGCCTCACTCATGCACAAAGCTCTTTCCAATTTTCAAAACATGGCGAATAACTCTTGTGTGTCTTCCTTTGTAACTCTTGTGTGTCTTCTTTTCTAACCTATGCTGCAGACGGCTTCCTTTTATTCCTTGGTATTATGACAGAGCCTCATGCATCTCACGATGCAAGCGAAATAGAACCTTTGTAACTCTTGTGTGTCTTCTTTTTTAACCTATGCTCCAGACGGCTTACGGATTGATCCAAGGGTTTGTTATGTGCCTCCTTATGATCGGTTTACTGTCCAAGATAGCATTTCAACCCAAGCTCATGCTATTTCAAGGAACCCTGTCAGGTGAGTTGCATCTCTTCTTACGTAAAAAAATGACACATGGCTGTGTCCTTCTTCTCTGCCATACCTACGCAACCTTAACTGCATGATAGCCTGGCCATCTCTTGCTAAGCGCAGCAGGAGCTAAGCGCAGCAGGAGACTGCAGAGTTTCAAGTTATTTGAAACACTCATTGGCTCATGAGCCAGTGTGAATGCAGGTCTCCACCTCTGCTATGCCACTTAACTTACCTATGGGTACACTTGTGACTGTTTCAAGCTGTGACACTGTAAGCAGGACTTCGTTCTGGTTTCTGCCACACAAAAAAGGGGAAGCACCCGCCTTTTATGCGGTTAGAAAAGGAGGAATTAGCTCTTTATAAAGATATAACTTCAAGGTTGAAATGGAATTACATGCTCAGACAGGATTAGCCTGCAAAAAGGAAGGTTACAAACCAACCCTGAGTCCCACCTGTAAAAAATTGGTCTAGAAGATGATTGAAAAATTGAGAGCAGGAGCATAGCTAAATTGAGAGCAGGAGCAAAAATTGAGAGCAGGAGCATAGCTAAATTGAGAGCAGGAGCAAAATTGGGAGCAGGAGCAAAAATTGAGAGCAGGAGCATAGCTAAAAACCAGGTCAAGGAAAGGGAAATAAGCCGCTACAGGCAAGGCCTGCTTTTCTTTCTTCAAATTGCCGTTAAGGCAAAATATTTTGGCAAGGATGTACGCACTTTTTGCATTGAAGGCTTGATGTAGGACTACATGGAATGTGGTGTAAAGGACGATTTTGGCACTGCTTTGGGGTAAGACGAGTGAGGTATTTGCCAAAAATCAGGCAATGATCATGCCAAGGCTGACTTGCGGCCCGTCACTCAGTCCCCTTTAGACCTTGGATTACAGCATGGAAGGTAGCTAGGTGCTGGAATGTCGTCCCGTGTGACCTTACAGACATTGTGCCTCCAAACCTTGCATCTGGCACTCACACGCAGGAGCGCTGCCAGACCTCTGCTACTTTGCGTTTGTGATGACAGTCACCGCGGTGATCTTGGGAATACTTTTGTTGCTTCTGTTTGGGGTGCAAGCAGAGAAGCTTGGCACCATCACAGAAGCCATGCTTTCTGTGTTCCAAGGAGTCCTCCTTGGTGGGTAAAAGCGCAACAGCTGGCTTACAAGTGCGCTTGAGCTGCATACATTGTTAATGTGCCTAGCTTTATTGTTTTGGCTCAAGCGCCTAAGCCTCATGCTCAGGCTTGCGTTGTCTTCACAGCTTTCAATACCTTGATTACCTGCATCGGCAAATGCGATGCGGCGTCTGTACACACAGGCAGCAACCCTGAGGCAGACCCAGCCATTCGAGTCCTTCAGTCTGAGGCATTTGGCTTAATGAGCTCACAAGACAGCAACGTTGCACTCAAGGCCGTTGCTTGGACGCTGCTCATCTTGCGACCGTTGTTCTTCATTTTCATGCTGGTGTGTGCTGCTGCTGTTTTTGAATGGTGTTAGGATGTACGTGTGTGTGCATGTGTGTACTTTTGTGTATGCGCATGCACGGGTGCGTGTGCGTATGTGCTGTGTGTGCATGCGTGTGTTCAATCCTGTTAATGCCAGCACTTATAAGGGTCTTTATTTAAAAATGTATAAGGGTCTTTATTTAAATATGTACCCAACTGTGCCTTGCAAATAAAGCTCCTCGTGCCGTGGTGTTTTGGTTAATCATAGTGTACACGCTAAGATTTGCTGTGTTGTCTCCCATATACCTGGTTGATAACACTTTTTTCTTGCCTTTTCACATGTGCAGATGTTCATCATGGGAATGCTAGCTTGGCCATATGCTAGCTTGCGGCAAGGATCCAGGTGCGATGAGTGTGTAACCAGGTCGATGTTGAAATCTGAAGCGCTGCACTGGAAGAACATGCTCCATAGAGGCCCTTTTCGTGGAACACACGATTGCCCTAAGGCAGCACATGTTCTCCTCAGATCAACAACTGCTTCTGCTGAGCTGAAGCGTTTTAGGAGCCTCAGTCAAAAACGTGCACGTATTGATAAGAAGTATCAGATTTTCCTCTTTCAGAATTAACACACGTTGACCCTTGTTAACGATACTCAATGTAGCACACAATGTAGCAGACAATAATGTAGCACACAATGTAGCACACAATACTCAATGCAGCTCACAATGTAGCACACAATACTCAATGTAGCACACAATGTAGCACACAATACTCAATGTAGCACACAATATTCAATGTAGCACATCTCCGGGCGTCCAGCATGATTTGTCAGCACTCCTCCTGTGGTGGACACCGTGGACCTTTCCTGGGCAAGGCTCTAGGGCACGGAGCGTGTCAAACAGGCAAATAGACAAACTGCTGACCCAGCTGATTCGCAAATCAAGCAAGACAGATGTGGGCTTGCTACCTCAGGCATTACGCCATGCTAGCATGAGCTTTCTGAGCAAGGTGCCTGCAAGGTACGTGCTGCTGCTGCTGCTGCTGCTGCTGCTGCGTTGCAATTTCCCGTGCATCACTCATGCCCTCACACTGAGGAACGCAGGTTCTTGAGCGTACACTTGAGGAAAGGCGGCTCCGTTCCTGATATGGTGGAAAATGAGATGTGCACAGGATTAGGTAGTGCCCTGTGCGGTTATAGAGCCCTGTGCGGTTATAGAATGGTGCACATTGGTTGGTGCACATTGGTTGGTGCACATTGGTTGGTGCCCTGTGCGGTTATAGAGTGGTGCACATTGGCTGGTGCACATTGGCTGGTGCACATTGGTTGGTGCCCTGTGCGGTTATAGAGCTGTGGTGCACACTTCTTGACCTCAGACGTGGCGATTCTTGTGTTTTCCTCACAGGGGAAAAAAGGCGCCTTTGCGTGGTGCATCTGTGTATCCAGCACCTGGAGCCACTGCCGTGAAAAAGCACAATGCCACTCAACTCAAGGTTTTGTTTTGCTGGGGCTTGTGCCTCGGTTGGTAGTGTAGTATGTGGTAGTGTAGTGAGTGGTCAGTACACGACAACCCACTTTTCCTGACCAACAGGGGAAGACCTGGGGAAGTATTTCTCCATTGCTAGTTTTGTTGCCTGTCTAATGTGTGTGTTTGAGCAAATTTATCCATCAGCTGGTTTGCGGGTGCACTGCACACCAGTGTGTCACACCCTGCTTGTGATGAACGAAAGTACCCCATCTGAACACTCAGTACCTGATCTGAGCACTGTTCAACTGATCGGATTCCTGTAAACTTGATCGTCGACCTTTAGTCCGTTAAGGACACAACCCAATCATTGTTTTAGAACTTATAATCTGTAGGGTAAAGCAGCGTAAGTGTAGATTAGGGGAGTGCTCCTTGTGAAGAAAACATGAATAGACGTCAATTCCAATCACACTGAGGTTCCCAAAAGTCTGTGGGAAAAGTAGTCCAAACAAACTCTGGGTGATCCTCTACATATACATCACGAACTAACTACACCAAGTGCTGATTTTGGCCCTGCCTGTGCGTACACAACACCGTAGGTCCAGGGACAGCTGCTAGGGGAGGAAGATCTGGAGGCAGCTCTGCAACAGCTGCGCACCAAGTCAGCTGTATTGAGGCGTTTAGAAAGTGAGGGAGTCGCTGTCTCAGGGCCGGAGGGGGAGGAGAGTCGGAAACAGGATCAGGAGAGGGCTGGAGGTAGGTCACACACACACACACACACACACACACATACCCATGGTATACAAATATTCGCACGTGTGCACATGCACATACACACGCACACGCACATACACACACGCAGCACATACACATACACATGCACACATGCACACACGCACACTAAAACATACAAACGCATACATGCAAACATACACATTGCACGCACACACACACACACGCACACACAGGGCATGCAAGCCAGGTCCAAGGAGCAGCCAATGTAAAACCAATGAGCAGGTGAGACTGAAGGGAGGCATAGAAAGAGGGAGAGTGGGGCCCGGAGGCCCTGGAAAGCACTCCTTCCCTGTTTTATGTCGTGTTTGCAATTTTCAGGAAGCAATGCGGGCATCAAATTGGCGTAGGTCGGCGTGTATGGAAGCAGATTGGTCGTGAGCACACTAGCGTCACAGCCACAGGAAAGCTTTCATCAGGCCCTTCTTGTGCGCTCCTGCACGCCCTAGGTCATGTCTAAGAGTTTCAGGAACGTACACACACAGCGTTGGATTGGCACCATTTGCGCTGTATGTGTGTTCTGGTGAGATGGTCAAATTGCAGCACGCAGCATGATGCTCATTTCCACTCAATACAGCCGCGACAAATGCATTGGACGCGTCTTATCCTACGTTTTGGACCCCCTGGAATTTGTGAGTGAGGTCTGATTTGATGACGAGCTTGCAAGTTTGGCACCCCGCTTGCACCTCAGCAGTCAGTCTCTTTCCTGCCTGCATCAGCAGTCTGCATCAGCAGTCAGTCTTTCCTGCCTCCTGCCTGCATCAGAAGAAATGCAGTGTCCAGACTGTGTGTGAGACACCTACTGTAGTAACATGTAAAGCCTGGATTGTAAAATATGCTGTAAAATAAGCTACACTGTTATGATAACGTAGCCTCGTGCTCACATAATGGAGCACCACTTTCTCAACAGGCACATGGCGGATGAGCAGACAGAGGCAGAAATAGAAGTGAGCGCAGTCAAAGAGCGTATTTTTTCTCAACTAGGAGTTGCACCTAGGGCGCGTTGCTTGGTTGCAAAGTCTCACCGCCTAGGGGCTGGAGTTGATGCCTTGAGATTGCCGGGTCGCTTAGAGGTGTTTGGCAACTCCTCAACGTCATTTTCAGCAAAAGCCAGGTCCCTCCTCCACCATCCATCAGACGAGCAGAAGCACAAGCGCACAGTAGAAGTCAGCAGCGGCAGCGCCCAGCACTCTGTTGACCTGAAAGCTTACAATGAATGCAAGCAGCAGCAGGAGGGTGCCCATGTAGTTGAGATTAGCCCTCAGCACACCACAAGGAAAGGGACACGCTCGGTGCAGTGGACCAACGCTCCTTTACGCCCTACCAAAGCAGCAGCTCCGTCTCGTCCTCTCCCTCACATAACCAAACAAGCAGCTGCTATCAGGGAAGGTGCTTTGCCTGACTTGAGTGCTGGCAATACACCTCCCATCGAGCTGCCGTCTCTGTCCGCGTACAGACGTCACACAGCCACCAAAGCAGATGACTGCAATGCGCCTCTCAATAAGCAACAGCCAGCACAAGCAGAGCCACCCACTCGCTTTGAGCGGCCACTGCTAACTCCACAGCAGGCACTCCCTTCTACTCCAGACCCATCGTTACCCTCGCTTCCCCATTTGTCTCAATTTCGGCGTCAGCAGGCAGAGCCACCTGCACAGTTTGAGCTGCCGCTGCTCAGGGCAGCTCCACAGCCCCTGCTGCCCCCTCTACCCCCCTTCAGCCGTCGAACAGCAAATGAAGGAAGCGGTGGCAACACACCTCACGATGAGCAGCAGCCAGCACAACAAGCAGATCCAACTGCTCACTTCAAGCTGCCGCCATTCAGAGCAACTTCCCAACAGACACCCAGCCTTCCTTCATTCCGTCCATCTCCGCCTGAACCGAGTTTCAGCGCTGCGGCAGCTCATGTTGTTGAAGCGCTACCTCCAGGCCGCCACAGCTCTGCTTCTTCCCAAATTGAGGCAGCAATCGCCTTAACAACAGAGTGCAGCGTTCTAGTCTTCCAACTGCACGTAAGTCCTGTTGCATTCCTGCTTGGGAGGTCTGTGTGCTGACCTTGTGACCTTGCCCTGTGACGCACCTTGATCAATTGTAAATGAATGTTTGCTGCCTGTTCTCCTAAATCATCATCATTCCCCGGCATTGACCAGAGTGTGTGCTCATGCGTCTGATGCAGGTGGCAACAATGGAGGCGCAGGCTCTTGCAGCCACTGTCATTGCCGCTTTATGTCAGGAGGAGGGGCCCGTCCCTGAGGTCCTCTACGATCATGCTGCACCACGCACAGAGCCTACAACAACAACAACAACAACAACAACAACAACAGCAGCAGCAGCAGCAACAGCTGAAAGGCAGCAACCCCTTATTAACAACAGTAGGTTGTGGCCAAAGCTGCCTCAAATGCCTCAGCTTACCCGCCGTCGCCTCCTCCCCCCACTGAGCAGTGAGGACGATAGAATTAGAAGGAGGGGATGGGGGCTGCGTCGGAGGACACTACGGCCATTAGATAAAATAAGACAGGACGAGACGGGTCCTCTGTAGACAAAGCATGCCACTCTAAATTGATCGTGAGAGATTTTATCAGAGATCAAGGCGACACACATCTCCGTCAGCATGGGTTTGCGACGAATAATGACTGCTACCTTGTACATCACTCTGTTCCTAGCAAAAACTTTGTCCCTGCCGTTACATCTTTCTATAACTTGGTACCAATGTGGTTCCTATTCCTAAATTTATGCGTGGAGTGGAACTCATTGCCTACGTATTTTTTTTATCTTAATGTTTTTGCAGATGGACCGTAATGTTTCCCATATTCGTATGCTAGCGTCTTATAGTACAGTATTTGCATAGCATATTTAATACTATATATGTTTCTTTGTCTTCTTTTCAAAGAATGATCATCATCATGATGCTGCTCTTTACATACATTTCAGTGGGGATGGATTTTCTATGTGGTGTAACTGTTTTATACGTTGCTAGGCACTTGTCTTACTATTTAAGAGTCAACTTGCTGCCCCTCTTAACTTTTCGATTTGTCCCCAATATTCCTCATGGATTTTACCCGGATTCGATGTGGTATTATGTCACATTCAATTGGCAACACGGAGCAGTAAGGCTAGTCGCTTTCAAACTAACTAACCCTAAGTTACTGGCCCTTCTTGCTTCTCATTTCAGTTACTACTAGTCGTCTACGTCAAGTTTGATCTGGTACTAGCTCCCTTTATTCCTACTAGTGGTTTGTGCTTAGGCCCAAATCTTTGGGGTTGCAGATTGGTAACGTGAGCACTTATTGGCTGTACAATAGCAACGATTCCTTTTTGTAATTCCTACTTGGGGTGTTATGGCCGCTTGCCACTAGACTTGCATGCCATCAGCAGATCCGCAACAAAAATCTTACAAGGTTTACAAATTTAAGGGCTTCGGTCAAGCAAGAAGTGCGACTGCTAGCCTAGCGAAAATACAACCAGAACCGGTCTCAGATTTAGGACTGGACTGTTGCAAGGCAACGAAGCTTAGTGAGTTCCTCACAACAAAAAAAAGGCACGCTACCTTTTTTTGGCCCCCACGGCACATAACAACGTTGATCTTCAAATGGCTAGTATGACTTAATTTCAGGTTTGCTTAGGCACTTGAGAGCTCCTTCCCTTTAGTGCGCTGGATATGTTATCAATACTAACTGCATTCCTTCTTTTCACCTCCAAGCTACATCCAGACGCAATTTTGAATGCAACCCCAACAATTATCTTTTGGCCCAAGCCTCTTCGTGTTTCTTGCCTCCTTTGTCTGACTTCGTGAAATGTTACAATTTTACCCAATTTCCTGCCAGAAGTGTTTACACTATGATGGCGTTGTTTTAATTTACTTCAAGTATCTGAGCGACACTCTAGGTGGCGGTGTGCAGGCTCTGATTCCCATGTGATTCCCATTGAAAAGCCCTCCCCCTTTTGATTCTCCGGGTGAAAGCGGGGCCAGCAGAGAACAATGCCCCCCCAGTCATAGGGTCCTGCTCCCTTAACTGGCATAGGGCGATGTTATGTCGTGGGGCTCTGCATCAATTGGGCGGTGCAGGACACAAAACAACTGACCTTCCCCTAATCCATGCTGTTGATGGTTACACTATCTGCGCTCCTTTCTTTTCTTTCCGTAGCATTCTCTTATCTTCTAGTCTTCAAAGAGCCAAAAGCTTGTCTCCAAGCTTCGTTCGTGTGCCCTCACCCCCTTGTTTGTCACGGGCTTGATCATGCAGGCAGCACTGGCAAAGAACATGCGATGCAAGTAGTGCACACCAGCAACACCCCTCTTCGTGTAGCTTAAGTTCCATTTTACGTTTTACGTTTCTTAATATAAGTGGTGCACTGAATTGGCAGTGCTATGCTCTTGCGTCGTGCTGCTGATGATTTGCTGGTTCAAATGCCTTAAACGGATTCAAAAGGTGCCACAAGTCAAAAGGGCCACAAATCAAAAGGGCCACAAGTCAAGTCCACAAGTCAAGTCATGTAGGACGGGTACGCACGGACAGTGCAAATTATACCTGCTGTTAAAGCCAGCCAAACAAAAGCACTCATGGGCTTCAGACCGGTTTGCCGCGCTGATTACAATGGGCACGACAGTTTCCATAGCTAGGCAACCAAACAGTCCCTCGAGGAAACGGTTCTTACCCGCCAATTCCAATGAACCCACGAATATAAACAAGGGAGTAGACCTCGTGGCATTGCACACGTCAAAACAAGACTTAAAAATAGTGTGGTGTTTGCGTGTAGTGCTTATAAGACGCAAGTTGACGACCACACAAACCAGAGCCCGTGTACTCATCACCTATTGGGTTTTGATGGCCTGCAAAGCTGACCAAAAGAGAAAGGCACATCCCTGGTAGCTCACGTAGACTATCCCTGGAACAAGTGGAATAAAAGGAAATGGCTCTGCTTCGCACCTTTCCAGAACCTTCAACAGGAGAGGAGAGCAACGAGACGTGCAGCAAGACTCACCAAAAGGTAGGGCTAAGACGGTGATTGCCAGGCACACTATTATGAAGATGACAAGGATGCTCTCCAGCACTTGTAGAATACGGTTTACCATTTCCTGTACTATTGTCACATTTGGGGTACTTTCAGGAGCTTAAGAAAAATAAAAAAGTGGGCAATAAAAAGGTGTGAAATTTATGCACAGCTGTGCCGTGCCAAGTGGCATAGTGCGTCAACACGTACGCACCCCCCCCCCGCACACAAACACACACACACACACACACTCACGCACATACACGTACACTCACGCACATATACACGCTCACACTCATGTATGTGCACAAATCACACCCACGCACACATGCGCACGCACGTGCAGGCCACACAAGCAAACAAAAACATGCCTCACACACATATGCAAACACACATGCACACATGCACACACACATACATAGACACGTAACACACATACACACACGCACAAACACACACACACACACACACACACACACATGCAAACGTGCACCAGCATGCGTAACTAACGCACGCACGCACACGCAATTACGTGCAGGCCACAAATTGAATCTATTCATTATATGCCTCACACACATATAAATACACAAGCAAATTCACACACACACACACACACACACACGCAAACACACATGCACACTCATACGCACATATGCACACACACTTGGCAACTATACAGCAACTACTCTGCAACAGGCCTGCCTCCCTCCCCGTCCTGCCCCATGAGCAGAGTAGAACCACTTTTCAGCCGACAGTACTACCGTCGCACAAGGCAGTGGACCAACATTACTGTTGGCATCACAGGTAGGGCACGCAACAGCACGCATGCACACATACATATACACACACTCAACTCAGACGTATTGACATGCACGTATCAACGTAAAAGTACGCACATGCACATGCATTCATTTTGCACACTTACAAACATGCGCACACACAAACACACATATAAACATGCGCACACACTCACATACCTGCACACTAACACGCACTCACACTCAAGCACGCATACACACACATACGCATACATACACACACAAATACACTCACACACACATGCATGGACACACACGTACTTACACTTACACGCATACAAGCATGCGCACTCATAAACACACACATAAACATGCGCGCACACTCACATACCTGCACACTAACACGCTCACACACTCAAGCACGCATACGCACACACATACATATACACACACACACACAAATACGCTCACACACACGCACACATGCATGGACACACACATGCTTGCACGTAGCTGTTGGCTGCCTGCTGTACGATTGGGACAGCTACCTGGGCACTGACGATCACGTGTTCAGTGGCATACGGCCAGCAGTCCGGGCCTCCTTAAATTGGGTGTGGGGTGTGCCACGCCTGGAGGCCTCTCAACAGCAGCAGCAGCAGCAGCAACAGCCGCCGCAACAGCAGCAACCGCAACAGAAGCACTAGCAGGAATAAAAGCATCGGCAGAGACAGAAGCAGCAGCAGCTGCAGCTGCAGTGCAGAAGCAGAGCGGTTCTTGATTTAGGGCAGCTTTCCAGCAAAGGGGACGCCTACTCCACAGCAATTACTTCGGTCAGGGACGCTCTTTAGCAACAAATAGTAGAAGTAGACAGGACGTGGCTGTGAGGAAGGGCCGGTTGTGGCTAACTTGTGTCATCAAAGCACGACCAGCATATGCAGCAGCATAGTGGAGCGAGCCTAAAGGTCACTGCCAAAGAGTTTGTGCCCTCTTTTGTTGTGCAGACAGGGCAGCAGCAGCAGCAGCAGCAGCAGGAGCAGCAGCAGCAGCAGTCCAGCTGTGCTGCTGACGCAGCGTGGGCGACAGGAGAAGGTGGTGGTGGTGGTGGTGGTGGTTGGATAAGCAGAATTGAGCAGAATTGGGATGACGGGGCAGGAGAGCAGAATTGGGATGACGGGGCTGGAGCAGGAGAGCAGTGGGTGGGCGATGTTGGAGTTGACAGGGAGTGGCAGTGGCAGGGAGGGACTAAGTATGGGGGGCAGCAGTGGTGGGAGG
>Ga0307945_1000477_pt1 | contig 27500 bp, 30 predicted proteins | sample OrgLakmetagen228_FD_201818 | JGI IMG/M metagenome (GOLD analysis project Ga0307945, IMG submission 201818) | Saline water microbial communities from Organic Lake, Antarctica - #228 | ecosystem: Environmental > Aquatic > Non-marine Saline and Alkaline > Saline | place: Antarctica: Organic Lake...
CCAATAATATTTTAGCAAAAAAACAGCAATCATGTACCCTAGAAATATAGATTTTTAGGTAAAATTCAGCTCTTCGAGGGGCTTTTGCAGCCCTAGGCTTACGTGAGGCCACCCCTCTTGCTGTCACTGCTGATGATGATGATGCTGCTGCTGCGGCGGCATGTGTGTGCTAGCTTTGCGTGCTGCTTGGGTTCTATAGAGCGTGCGTGTGTGCGTGTGTATTTGTGTGTGTCTATGTGCGTGACCACTGTAAACTTTGCTTTCGCATTCAAGCCAGATGACTTGACAAAATGAGTTGAATAAGCATTGGTTAAGATAAATAAGCATTTAGGGGGCTCCCGGCTCGTTCATCGCCGCTCTATAATAATAAATATTTCACACTACTGCAGAACCGCCACCCTAAAAAAAATATAAATTAAACCACCGATTTTGCAGTAACACCTCACCACCACCTCCAAATAGTTATCTAGGGGCGGTGATTTACTTAATGTACGGAACGTTTAGGGTGCAAGGTCTTTGTTGCCTACAGTTTTTGCAGGGACGGGAAAAAGGAAGGTTGTAGTGATGGGTTAATAAGGTGCACATTCCTGCACAGCCTCAAACAGCACCGCAGGCCCTGGCACAACACACACACACACACACACACCTGGTTGCCAGAGCCATTGACGTAGCCATCACACTCCGAGAGCTGCTCTGCGTAGTTGTCATGCTCGCACAGGGATGCATATGGGTCATTGTAGCCCTGTGCACGTATGTGGTGCGTACGAGTGTGAGCACGTGTGTTTGTGTGTGTGTTATGTGTCTGCGTGTGAGCGTGAGTGATTGCGTGTATGTGGTGTGTTCTATTACGGTTTGCATCATGAGAGCGGTGAATTATTTTCAAGAATTACTCACAATTGCTAAGACACTAAATCCCCCACAACTGCCCAGAGAAAAGGGAAAAGGCAGAAAACAAAGCTCAACTAAGAAGGAATAGCAGTTGTGAAGACCAAGTAAATAAAGAGATAAAGAAACTTGAGAGGAACACAGATGAAAAGCAAGAGTGATATGAAAGAAATCACTTTGCTTCACTCCAAGAACTGGAGTTTGAATGGTACACACTGAGCTCAGCAATTTGTGTGTGCGATTGTGTGTGTGTGTGTTACGCATACGAGCGTGTGTCAGTCAACGCACAGGGCAAGCACTAAAGTCCATCGCTCTGCCTAACAGCAAGTTGGGTGATGACAACCCACCCATACAAATGCTTACACACACACACATGCACACGAAAGCATAGGCCTGCACATACGCACACGCTCACACACAGGCCTACAAAAGCACACACACTAACACGCACAAAGATACACACCTGAGATAAGATCTCCTCCTCACACCATGGAATCAGGACTTCGCCCTGGTCGTTCAAGGAGTGCAGGCGGGTCTTACGCTCGAAGAAAGTGGTCTTTACAGCAGTCTGGTACCTGTGGTGTGTGTGTCCATTGTGTGTGCGTGTGTGTGTGTCCATGTGTGTGAGTGTGCGTGTGTGCACGTGTATGTGAGGTTTTTTTTGTCAAGTTCAGTGTCAGCAAAGTTCAATGTCAGCGAAGTTCAATGTCAGGGAAGCCATTGGTTAATTATCCAACCGCAGCTTAAGATCCGTAGCACCAATTACAAAAGGAGGAAGATGGCGAGACATTGCACTACATCAATGACTCTGGTCAGCCTGAGCCTGTGGAGGAGACCGAGCTAACAAAGAGCTCAAAAATTCACAAACATTCCCATTACGCATACACTACCATATCAGGCACGTAATAGTGCGGCTCATAGTGTCCAAATAGATAGGGTCAGGTACAGGCCGTGCACGAAATATCACACAGTTGGGCTACCTACACACAAACACACACACGCACGGACACACACCCCACCACATGCAGGCACACAAGGATGCAACTCACAGTGCCCAAGTGGACAGGGTCAGGTACAGGCCGTACACTGGGCTACCTACACACACACACACCCCACCACATGCAGGCATGCAAGGATGCAACTCACAGTGCCCAAGTGGACAGGGTCAGGTACAGGCCGTACATTGGGCTACCTACACACACACACACACACCCCACCACATGCAGGCACGCAAGGATGCAACTCACAGTGCCCAAGTGGACAGGGTCAGGTACAGGCCGTACACTGGGCTACCTACACACACACACACACACACACACACCACCACATGCAGGCACGCAAGGATGCAACTCACAGTGCCCAAGTGGACAGGGTCAGGTACAGGCCGTACACTGGGCTACCTACACACACACACACACCACCACATGCAGGCACGCAAGGATGCAACTCACAGTGCCCAAGTGGACAGGGTCAGGTACAGGCCGTACACCACGCCCATGATGAATATGTTTGTGATGTTCCAGCTGTTGGGTGTCTTTGAGGCAATCACTCGGTCCTTGGAAAGGGCAATCATGGCACCGTCGTTGAAGACAGCCATGATGACGATCAAAATGGTGGGGAAGTACCTGTAGGGGTGTATGTGTTCATGCGTGTGCGTGTGTGATTTTTAATCATGTGTCAGCGTGTGTGTGTGTGTGTGTGTGTGTGCGCTATAACAGGAATCTGAGCACGTTCTGCTTGTGAGCAAACAAGCATGAATATGAGCCTTGCGGATAATGCAGCCAAAGCGACCAGTTGCGGATAATGCAGCTAAAGCGACCAGTTGCGGATAATGCAGCTAAAGCGGCCAGTTGCGGATAATGCAGCTAAAGCGGCCAGTTGCGGATAATGCAGCTAAAGCGACCAGTTGCGGATAATGCAGCTCGAGTGACCAGGATACCAGTACATGATTACATGCATTATGCTCAAGCTGTCACACACACACATACACACACATACACATACACACGCTGGCGTTGTTTTGGGTGACGGGCCACAGGCGATTTGGGCAGAACATCACAGGCACAGTCAAAGGCAAAACACAACGATGCACACCAAATGCGCACTCACTCACGCACACACATATACGCACGCATGCACACCCACACCCACACCCACACCCACAGCTAATCCACACCCGCCCCTACATGCACCACCATACACACACACTCACACTCACATACAAACACACACTCACACGCACACTCACTCTCGCACACACACACACTCTCGCGCACACACTCACTCTCGCACACACACACTCTTGCACACACACAAACTCTTGCACACACACACACATTCACACACACAAACGCACACACACGCTGACTCACCAGTCGTAGATCACGGTGATGAGGCCAAAGGTGAAGCAGATACGGAACGTCATAGCCACGGTGTATTTGGAGTAGGTGGTCATGCGCTGGAAAATCTTGCGTGCACCCACCACTGCCGTTACGATGGTCGACAGACCTGTGTGCGTTGTGTGTGTGTATGTGTGTGTGTTTTTGTGTGTATATATGCGTGTATTTGTCTTTGCGTGTGTGTGTGTGAGTATGGTTGTGTTTATAGGTGTACGGATGTATCTGTATGTGCGTGTGTCACAGGCGTGCCCTGTTCTCTGAAATTGCGGAAGTAAGAGCTGTGGTTCCCCTTTACGATTCTGTACCAGATCTGTGGTCGGATACATATGAGCACACATACCACAAGTCTGTGGTACAGACCACAGCCCTGATCCCGACACACTCAGTGACACCAAAGCTACAAAAAGGATGCAAGAGACGCGAGAGGGAGCGCAGCGAATAGATACTGCAGAAAAAGGAAGGCGCACAAAGCCACAAGAAGGATGCAAGAGACGCGAGAGGGAGGGCAGTGAATAATTACTGCAGAAAAAGGAGATAGGTCCTATATATATATACACCCCGTCAACCGTACCGTAACTACAGTGCAAAAGTGCTATGACGGTGTCATTGCACAGCCTTGAAATTGATATTACAGAAAAGTAAGACGCAGCAGAGAGGCATGTGTGGATACTCTTCATGCATAAAAAGCCTAAGGGCAGCTATAGGAGAGTTTTTAGCTTGTTGCGCACCCCCCAACCTGCATACGCCCACACTCACCCACGCACACGCACACAGAACGTATATACACACAACACGCCCTGTGAGCACTACGTGCAGCAGCATGCGCATGGACATGCTTGCACACGCAGCCAACCCCCCTCACACACACACGCGCGCACACACACACACACACAAACACACACACCTGGTTCAGTGAGCACGATATCAGCAGCCCCACGGGCAGCATCAGTAGCATCGGCCACGGCAATACCCACGTCTGCCTTCTTTAGAGCCGGTGCGTCATTCACACCATCACCTGTGTGCGCGTGTGTGTGTTTGCATGTGGGTTTGTGTGTGTGTGTGTGGTTTGTGAGTGCGCGTGTGTATGTATGCATACGTGTGTGCATGCACTTGTATGCATGTAATAGCTACGTGTGTGCTTTTGTGCCTTTGTGCGTGTGAGAGAGAGGGAGAGGGAAACGGAGGGAGGGTACATGGTCACTCTTTTGGAAAAAGGGCCTGCAACCTTGTCAACCCACTGTCATGCCGACCATGTGATGAAAGTGAAGTGTGAACTTGTGATGTGTGAAATCATCATCAACGCATGTAGCAACCTTGTCAACCCACCGTCATGCCAACCACATCATAAAAGTGTGAACTCATTAACGCGTGCTTATAACTCGACCCACCCGTCATGCCGACCACGTGGTGTGAGTCCTGCAAGATTTGCACGATCTCGTACTTGTGCTCCGGAAACACCTGCAAGCAAAAGTGGAGATGACAAGGGGACTTAGGCGAGCCAAGGCTAAGTCAGGGGGTGCAGTTGGATTTTGCAAAGGTCTGCACGGTCTCAGGTTAACATTTAGGAACGTTTGAAGGCATTGTGAATAAACGCTGTGCTTGAGGCCGCAAGACGGACACGTACACAAGGACGTGGAGAGAAGAGGAGGGTGAGAACCACAACTATGGGGATACAGCAGAAGCTTGCAGTTGTGAACAGACTTTTGAGTGGAACATTTTTAAGGCAAGGAAGGTGTAGTCTTCAAGGAGGGGGGTGAGATACAGGACCCTGCAATGAAAGGGTCTGGGCAACAGAGCCGCGCTCCTCCACCGTGAATTTGAAGTCGACACTCTCCCTGTGGCAGATTTAAATGTATCCTTTCAGACAGCTAAGGCACATTGCACCTGCCCTTGAGCATGCATTCATGACTAGATAAAAACTTTGATCTAAGTGTAACATTCATGACCACATAAGAAAACTTAAATTTATATGTATGCGTTCAGACAGCTACGCACATTGCACCTACCCTTGAGCATGCATTTGTGACCACATAAGAAAACTTAGATCTAAGTGTAACATTCATGACCACATAAGAAAACTTGGATTTATATGTAAGCTTTCAGACAGCTAAGGCACATTGCACCTGCCCTCGAGCATGCATTCATGACCACATAAGAAAACTTGGATTTAAATGTATGCTTTCAGACAGCTACACACATTGCACCTGCCCGCGAGCATGCATTCATGACCACATAAGAACACTGTACCCATCTTACCACATTCGAACTCATAACCAAACACAACGCCTCCCCACAGTGCAACCGCCTTTCAGCACGCACATAAGGATCACCCGCATACAGTACAGGTATCTATCTGCAATCACATCTTCAAAATCCCCACACAGTGCAGGTATCTGTCAGCATGCACAGTGTCAGTGCATCCGCACACAGCGCACATATTTGTCGTATCAGCAATCACATCTTTACAATCCCCACACAGTGCAGGTATCTATCTGCAATCACATCTTCAAAATCCCCACACAGTGCAGGTATCTATCTGCAATCACATCTTCAAAATCCCCACACAGTGCAGGTATCTGTCAGCATGCACAGTGTCAGTGCATCCGCACACAGCGCACATATTTGTCGGCATGCTCATGCTCATGCTCATGCTCATGCTCACTCTCACCTGGGCGAAACCGTTGCATGCCTCCACCATCTCCACAAAGTTTTTGTAGCCGTGCAGCTGGTTCACATCTCCGTTGCGTGCCTTGATCAATACCTCGCTCGGGTACATCTGTGGCGTGTGAATGTGTGAATGTGTGTGCGTGTCTGTGTGTGTGCGTGCCTGAGTGTGCACATTCCTGTTGTGTGCCTTGATCAACACCTCGCTCAGGTTCATCTTTATTGTGTGTGTACGTGTGTGTGTGTTTGTGTGTGCAGTTGCATGCAGATACACGCATGCAACCTGCCCTCTCTCAATCCTAGCGCAGGACACATACACATGCACGCACACTCACACGCATTGCCACAGCAATAACGTTTATGTGTGCATAGTCACACACCAATAACGTGTATGCATACACACAACAAAAACGTGTATGCATAGTCACACACAACATGTGCATGTGTGGCAATCGTCGTCACACTCAAATGCACATGATCACAAGCGCAGAAACACATGCAGCATGCGTGCGCATCCTTACCTCAGTGCCCATGCCAAGCATTTTTGCAGTCTCTTTGCCGATGAGCAAATGGTCGCCTGTGATCATCTTGACTTGGATACCCTGCACGTGTGTGCGTGTGTGTGTGTTGTGTGTGTGTGTATGTGTGTGTGTGTGTGTGTGTGTGTGTGTGTGTGGCATTTTTGAGCATGTGTGTGTGCATGTGTGAGTGCGTGAGTGCAAGTGTATGTGTATGCATTTTTTGATCCTAAGAATGTAGTGTGCCTGGAAGATGATGAATGAAGCCTCCAGCCAATAGGACGAGCGTTGCCAAGTGTGTGTTGCTGCCACGACAACGTAGAACGAGCGTTGTCATGTGTGTGTTGCTGCCACGACAACGTAGAACGAGCGTTGCCATGTGTGTGATGCTGCCACGAGAAAACAAAAAAAAGTGTGCACGAAGGCCGATTTACGCAACCCCTCAAGCCGCTTGAAACTGCACGGCAGCGGATCTAATGGGAACAATATAATTCAGACCAACGCCCTGCTTATACAAAAAGAGAGGGTGGCATGACACGGTCTTGTTAAGCTGATACAACAGCCTGAAGCTGCTCCAGGGCTGCAGAGTGCCTACACTCACATCAGTCCGTGGCGAGACATACAATTGCAACCAGCCACGCGTGCGCACGTTTCCTCATAGGTTGCTAGAAACACACAATGTGGTCCTCTTGGTGTTGTGCCGAAGGGCGCCAAAAAGGAGCAGCAGTGCCTCAATACTTACGTGCACACATAGGATCATCGATGCAAGGCAACCACGCATGCATGGTACACCGGAAGTCAAACACACACACACACACACACACACTAGTAGCGCAATACTACCACGCACGCACAACACAACAGAGCTTGTACCGCACCTGCTGCTGGCAGCGTTCTATGGTTTCCTTGGTGTCGTGACGTGGGGGGTCAAAGAGGGGCAGCAGTGCAAGCATATCCCACTTGGTCTGTCCGTCCTTGCCATCGCCCTCGGCCATTGCCAGACCCAAGGCACGGAAACCTGGGGGTGTGTGTGTGCGTGCGTGAATGTGCGGGTGTGTGCTCATGTGTGTGTGCATGTCCGTGTGTGCGTGCTGGCGTGTGTGCATGTGCATGAGTGTGTGTGTATGTGCGTGTGTGTGTACTGGCGTGTGTGCATGCGCATGTGTGTGCGTGTGTGCTAGTGTGTATGGTAGTGTGTGTGAGTGTGTGTGTGCATGTGTGTGTGAGTGCGCACGTACCGCGGTTGGCAAATTCCACCATCTTGCCGTTGACCACGGAGTCTAGGGCATCTGCGTTCCAGGCCTTGGCCAGCACCACCTGTGTGTGTGTTTACGTGTATTATTGTTTGGGTGTGTGTGTGTGCGTGCGTGCGTGCGTGAGCGTTTTTGTGTGTGAAATCGAGTTTAGGTGTACGTACGTGTAAGCTAGATTAGGTGTCAGTGCGAATGTGACAGAACATATGTGAAGCTCTGTTTTTTGCTGCGATTGCAAATGTGACTTTCTGTTGATTTGAGGATGGTTGTCAAAAGAAAAGAAAAGAAAAAACGCTGGCAGTGTACAACCACTTCACACATTAATTATGGAGAAGGAGCCACTTTGGTACTGGGAACCGTCGAAAGCTGTCAAAGAAGGACTGTCCCCCAGACAATCAAACTTTTGTCCCTCAACTGTTGGTCATTTATGGTTCTCAGATGTGCGCAGAATGCGCAACCAGTTGCTTGCCAAAAACTCCATACAAACTCAGACATTCTACTTGCAATTAAACACTAGTCACATACATTAACACACACAAGCACACGCCTGTGGCGACCCCTCGAGGACACGGAGGGGCGTGCGCACAGTCACGCGTAAAAAACGACGTAGCTTCAATGTGCCTTTTGTTCACACACAAGCATACACGTCTGAGGCAACCCCTCGAGGACACGGAGGAGCGTGCGCTTAGTCGCGCGTAAAAATGACGTAGCATTAATGTGCCTTTTTGTTCACACACACACACACGCACGCACGCACGCACGCACACACACGCCTGTGGCGACCCCTCGAGGACACGGAGGAGCGTGCGCCCAGTCGCGCGTAAAAATGACGTAGCATCAATGTGTCTTTTGTTCACACACACACACACACACACACACACCCACACACCTGTGGCGACCCCTTGAGCACACGGAATGTGCGCCCAGTCGCGTGTTCCAAGCAGTACGCAATGGTGATCTTGTCGTTGGGGTTGAAGGGGAAGTACTTCGTGTGCTTGTACTGCGTCTTCAGCGCGTCCTGCAGGGGAACGAGCAAAGTGCGGGCGTCCTTAGTGTGATTCTGTTACTTAGTGTGCTTGTACTGCCGGTTACCCCCCTTTGTATACCCTTAGTGTGCTTGTACTGCGTCTTCAGCGCGTACTGCAGGGGAACAGCAGAGGGAGAGGTGAAGTTTGAAGTCAGCTCTTGGCGGCGACTTTGTCAGTTGGATGGATGGTGGCTACAGGTGCTCAAATGCTGAGTCTGAAGTTGGCTCATGTGGTCAGTTGGATGGATGGTGGCTTATAGTGCATTGGAGCAAAGTCTGAAGTTGGCTCATGTGGTCAGTTGGATGGATGGTGACTTAGAGTGCATTGGAGCAAAGTCTGAAGCTGGCTCATGTGGTCAGTTGGATGGATGGTGGCTTAGAGTGCATTAGAGCAAAGTCTGAAGTCGGCTTGTGTGGTCTGTTGGAAGGATGGTGGCTTTTGAGTGCACTAGAGCAAAGTCTGAAGTTGGCTCATGTGGTCAGTTGGATGGATGGTGGCTTATAGTGCATTAGAGCAAAGTCTGAAGTTGGCTCATGTGGTCTGTTGGAAGGATGGTAGCTTTTGAGTGCATTAGAGCAAAGTCTAAAGTTGGCTCATATGGTCAGTTGGACTTGGATGGAAGCTTAGAGTGCATTAGAGCAAAGTCTGAAGCTGGCTCATGTGGTCAGTTGGTTGGATGGTAGCTTAGAGTGCATTGGAGCAAAGTCTGAAGTCGGCTCATGTGGTCTGTTGGATTGGATGGTGGCTTAGAGTGCATTATAGCAAAGTCTGAAGTCGGCTCATGTGGTCAGTTGGTTGGATGGTAGCTTAGAGTGCATTTGGAGCAAAGTCTGAAGCTGGCTCATGTGGTCTGTTGGATGGTAGCTCAAGTTGCTCGAGTGCTGCTACCTGTGTGTGCTTTGGTGCCTTTGGGTGTGCTTTGAAACTGTTGAGTGGGTGTGTGGGTGCTTTGCTACCGTTGAGTGGGCCAAAGCAAATGGTCAGGAGTGCTGCTGCCCGTGTGCATTGGTACCTTTGGGTGTGTGCTTTGTTACCTTTGGGTGTGTGCTTTGTTACCTTTGGGTGTGTGCTTTGTTACATTTGGGTGTGTGCTTTGGTGCCTTTGGGTTGAATGTTTTTGTCGGTGACACCTCCTTCACAGAGTGGATGTGCGTTGGTACCTTTGGGTGTGTGCTTTGGTGCCTTTGGGTTGAATGTTTTTGTCAGTGACACCTCCTTCACAGAGTGGACGCAGACTGTGTGTGCCTGAACAAGATGCTTCCGTGTGAACTCACCCTGCCACTTAATAATAAACAATACATAATAACAATCTTGGCCACAACCGTACATATACGCCGTATGTGATTGTATACCTTGCGATTTTCCAGCCAGAAATATCGTATATACACCGTATGTATAAGGAGACACAACGTATGTATAAGGAGACACACCGTATGCATAAGGAGGTAGGAATGATTACACAGGTAGGAATGATTCCAATCTGGCTCTTACCTTCCAATCTCAGTATAGTTCTGGCCAACCATACTTATCAAGTGGCTTTGGGGGGTGGGGGGGTGCAGATAGTTGATGCGTAGCAGCGCTTGTCCACTCGTGTTGCATACGCATTTACAGTTTACACACGCACACGCGCATGTATGCACACCCACAGGCACATGCGCATACACACGATCACACACACACACGAACACACAGGCACACGCGCATACATACATCCACACACCCACATACACACGCACACATACAAACGCACACACCCGGTCAGGGTACGAGTTCCACAGCACCATGTCGATGGGCTCCTCTGTGATTGTGTTGGCTGACAGAGCACCTGGGTCATTAATGTATAAAAGTGTGTGTGTGTGTGTGTGTGTGTGTGTGTGTGTGTGTATTTGTGTGTGTGTGTATTTGTGTGTGTGTGTGTGTGTTTGTGTGTGTGTATATGTGTGCGTGTTTACAGGGCACCTGAATTAATTGAAAATAAGCCTGTGTGTGTGCATGTAATATTGCAATTGGATTATGCCCAAAATGAGAGGCGAACCTTGCGGCGTTCAGCACACTGAAAAGTAAAAAATCAAGCCCACCACTGAGCCCACACTGAGATACCTCCCTGCAACAACGAGACTCGACCGAAAAATGCATGATCACCGGATGTGGATGGCTATCCATACATTTCTTCCAGTTGGGAAAAATATAAGTTAGGTCCACCTCCTGCACAGCTCTGCCTGCCTCATTGCACGCACCCATTTTCATGATCTCTGGAATCGCCATACTGCCCACTGCCATGACACTCTCTGACTCAATGGACAGCTTGTTCAAGGTCAGCGTGCCGGTCTTGTCAGAGCACAGCACGTTCATGCCTGCGTGTGTGTATGTGTGTATGTGTTTGTGTATGTGTGCGTGTGTGTGTGTGTGTGTGTGCGCGCGCGCGTGTACGTGTGCAATATGCATGTGTGTGTGCAGTATGCGTGTGTGCATGCGCGCATGCATGCATGAATGTGTGTGTTTCTATGTGTGTGGTTATGTGGTTGTGTGTGAATGTGTGCACATGCGCTTGGTGACACTTTTTCAGAGTCAGAGCGAGGCACATGTGCGTGTTTCAATGTGTGTGGATTTGTGTGAGTATTTGTGTGTGTTTGCGTTTGCATCACCATAACACTCTCTGCCTCAGTGAAGCATTCGTTTAGAGTAAGTGTGTCACAGCATACGCATGCATGCATGCACGCACACACACACCCATGCAAGCTCGTTAGCCTACACAGCGGAACACATACACACACCTGCCATTTCTTTTAACGCCATGTGACGATAGCGCGCTCACATGGGAGCGTGTACGCTGTACGCTCTTACCAACACACAAGCACACACACACAAATACACACACATGCACACGTACACATACACACACACTACAAATACACACACCTGCCATCTCCTCCACAGCACTCATACGTGTGACAATAGCGCCCTCGCGTGCGAGCTTGTACGCTCCCAGTGCCAAGGTCACGGACAGCACAGTGGGCATGGCAATGGGGATGCCGCCCACTAAGACCACCAGCATGTTGAGCAGCGTGGGGCAACCCTCTGCATGCACACAAGTGTGGCGTGCACGTGTGTGCATATCAGTGTGAGTGAGTGTGTGTGTATGTTTGTGTGTGTGCGTGTGTATGTGTGTGTCAATTTTAAGTGCATGTGAGCGTGTGTCTTTGTCGAGACCATGAGCATGTTGAGCACCGTGAGGCAGCCCCCTGTGTGCACACAAGTGTAGGACAAAAACATGTGCATTAAAAAGCTCATTCAAGCGTGTGTGTGTGTGTATGTATGTATGTATATGTGTGCAGTCGTACGTCCGCATGTGTCAGAAGGCCCCCTGCATGTTGAGCGCTGTGAGGCAGCAGCGTGCACGTCTAACAGCACGAACAATGATTGTTTGGACGACTCATAATACTCTTATTCACGCATGAGTGCGTAAGCAAGAACCAAATTGAACACACAGTTTTGCTTCTCGTAGCATTCCCCATGATCATGTAACACACACACTCACGCACCCACACCCACACCCATTCACACGTACGCACCCATGCACCCGTGCTCACGCACCCACACCCACAACCATTCACACACTCACACTCACGCACCCACACCCACACCCATTCACACGTACGCACCCATGCACACACACTCATGCACCCACACCCACACCCATTCACACGTACACACCCATGCACACACACTCACGCACCCACACCCAATCACACGTACACACCCATGCACAGAACACCCACACCCATTCACACGCACACACCCATGCACACACACACACTCACACACCCACACCCATTCACACGTACACACCCATGCACACACTCACGCACTCACCTTTCCCAATTACAAAACACACACACACAAACAGACACACAACCACTCATGCCGTTCTCACCTATCTACCCAGCTTGCTGGGCGCTTACCTTTGCCTCCCACACATTCGTGCGTGTAGTTGCCGAACTGCACAGCTAGCTCCACTACCACCCACAGCAAGATGGTGATGATGCAGATCGCACTGATCTTATTCATCACAATCTGTGTGAGGAGCGTGATGGAGGTTGCCAGTTGAGTCCATTAGTCAGAGCAGCAATTTCTCAATGGCTCTTGGTAAAAGGCCAAGAATAAATGAACGCTACATGCACTTGCTCCCCCCCTCCTGTTAAGGGTCGTACGCACATACACATATTTACACGCACACATAAATTCACACACACTCACATGCCCCCCCCTGATAAGGGTCACACACACACACAAACACATATACACACATGCGTGCACCAGCTAACGTCAACAGACACACGCACACGCTTCTTTGTTCATGGATTTGCAGTAAGTTGGTGCAAGCCTACTCAAGGAGTGAATGCCCAACCCAGGCTCGGCAGTGCAACGTGGAGCGGTCAGCCAAACCATGCGGTCCAGAAAAGAGCGCTATTCATGCGCACACCCCAATAATTAATGCACGAGCTAATCTATCGATCTGTGTTCCGTTGTTAGCAGCAGCTGTGCATCAAAGGTGCGCACACCACCTTCATACTTGCGCACGTCCACAACATCCCCCCCCCCTGCCCACCGCATGAACAAACACACAACACATTCACACAACAACAGAGCAGCGCCTTCTTGTCATGACAGAACCCCACCTGCAGGTTGGCTGTGTTGTGGGTTCCGCTGATCAATGCTGCTGCACGTCCGAAGAAGGTGTTAACCCCGGTGGCGTACACCACAGCATGACGCTCTCCCTGCAAACAATACCACAAAAGAATGGTTCAATAGCGCGCCGCAGTTGTTAGAACAATATCGTGCTTGCTTGCTTGTAGCTGCATGATGACAAAAGTGCACGTTGCTATCTTTGTAAGATTTGTTGGAGCTGAGATGCAGTTTGTATACCCTTCCCACTGTGAGCACAACAAGTGACAGCCCTGTTTTGGCATTACACACACACACACATCAATTCCTGTGTGTTTGCTCCTGCTTTGTGTACTGAACATGGGCTGCTTAACACAAATAAAGGCGGAATGAGGCAAAAAAAAACATGGAGCGACAAAAATTATCAGCGCTACGACTTCAGACCACATGTTGCAATGTTTTAAAAAGGAGGTAGAAATGTCTGCGCACACACACACACACACTCACACACATGCTTGTGCAGATTCTCATATTAGCACGATCACATGCATAAGTTTATGCACGCGCGCACACAGACACACACACACACACACGCATGCACACACAAGCTCACCTGCTTAATGCTGGAGCCACTGAAGGCCACGTGTCCAGTGAATTTCTTGGCAGGCAAGGACTCCCCAGTAAGGGCAGCTTGATCAATCTGAGTGTGTGCGCATTTGTGTTTGTATGTATGTGTGTGTAATTTATTGTGAGGAAGGTATAGGCAGCAATGTTAAGGCAAGAAGCCTTTCCAGTTTAGGATAGCACAGTGGTGTACGCACATGGCCATATAGGCTGTGTGCACATGGCAGCGTGCACGCCGTTTAGCTCTCTGTACCAGCCACGCTTACGCAAAACACACAAACATGCAGTACAAGTCCTCATGCACAAGTGCACACACACACACACACACCAAACGTGCAAACACACAGCATACACACACCTGCAACAAACATATGCGCACGCACACCTGCAACACACACATGCGCACGCACACCTGCATCGGCGCTTCCTGTTCTCCAGGCTCCCCCCCTTCTTCCCCCAGCAGCTTGACGTCGGCCGGCACGATGTTGCCCAGACGGATTAAAATCACATCGCCAGGTACTAAGTTCACAGCGTCTATGGTCACTATGGCACCATCTCGCAGGGCCATGGCTTTGGGTGCTAGGGCGGCCGTCAAGGCCTGCAAGAGCACGTGCATGTTGTGTGTGTACATATGTGTATGTGCGTGCAAGTTTTCTTGCAGGTGCGTGTGTATGTACATGTATGGATCTGCGCATATATCAAAGAGAGAGCAAGGTCAGCAGCAGCAGGGAACAGCACGCTTACAGAGGCGCAGCTGGGATGAGGAGGACAAGAATGGCAACAGGCCGAGACGGCGGCACATTCCCTGACCGGGCTAAGTCTGCCTTCTCAAAGCGCGTTTACTCGGGAAACAACGACCCCGCCTTGAATGCAGCGTAGTTTAACCGTGCCTGATCGTTAAAGTATTGTGGCAGCGTGCCTGGAGCGAGCGTCGTTGGAGCGCGTGCCTGGTCGTTAGAGTGTTATGGCAGCGTGCCTGGAGCGACTGCAGCAGGGCGAGCAACTACACCAGGCCTCCTGCAATGTTGCTGTTCATCTTAAGGTAGCTCTGACCCCTGTGCCTCCTTTGGGAAATCTTACTCAGTGTCTAGGCAACCAGGGTGTTGTTGCAGCGTGTGCCTGGATCGACGACGCAACTGATCTACCTAAGGCCCAAGGCAGCAGTTTATTCTCTATAACGTAGATTGATAGCACGCCGCTCAGGCCTCTCAACAAAGACGACACCCTGGTCAACGAGCAGGCGACATCGAGGCAGCCCACCTTGATGGCCTTGTCGGCGTTGCTCTCTTCGTAGTACGAGATCACAGCATTGATGATCAGCAAGCCCACAATGAGCACAAAGTCCGGCACGTCCAGCAGGGCAATGGAAATGATGGCGGCGGCTTCCATGGCCCAAGCAAGGGGGTTCCACATGTACCTGGTGTGTGTATTATGTATGTGCATGTGTGCTTACGTGTGTTTGAAGATGCTCTCAATACCAAACAGAAGGGCAGCTTGCACTCTCACACCTCCGTGTGAGAGCAACAGGGAGCGATGGAGCAGCACCAAAGATAGAACCAGGACCAGAGGCACAGGGAGCAATGGAGCAGCAGCAAAGGGCAACGACACATGCGTCTGTTATACAACGCTCTACACTACTCTCCCCTTGTCCAACCCTCACTCAATCCTCACTCACCCAATGAGCACGAGATGGATCACCTATTTAGGGAGCACCAAAATGGCTCACTCACCTGACTTCCCTACACTCCAAACTCAATCACCCAAGATGAACCGCTAAGCCAAGGAGCACCAAAATGGCTCACTCACCCAAGGAGCACCAACCAAAATAGCTTGCTCACCAATGAGCACCAAGATGGATCACCTACCCAAGGAGCACCAAAATGGCTCACTCAACCGACTCCCCTCAACTCCTCACTGACCCGAGATAGCTCTCCCACCAACGAACACCAAGATGGCTCACTCACCCAAGGAGCACCAAAAAGGATCACTCACCCAAGGAATACGAAGATGGGGTTCCTTGTGGAGTCAGGGAGCTTGTTGGGACCGTGGATTTGCAACCGCGCGGATGCGTCTGCGCTGCTCAACCCGTGGGCGGAGCACTACAAGTGCAGGTCAGACAACAGACAACAGACAATAGGATTGTTTACGCAGGATGCAAGGTTTACAGGGAGCACGGTGTGCAGGCCATTGTGTGCTCGGTTGTGTGCCTTCTGCGGAAGTGTGTAAACAAATGCGTCGTGTGCTTTAATTTGCAGTATTGTGCAGTTGTGTACTGCAAGTTGCAGATCAACACTGGTCACACATGGCCGCCTCCTCAACCAGCGGCCTCAGCGAGATGCGTGCGGCACTCATTACGTGAGCCCTGCTCAAATAAATGCTGTATGTCCGAGCAGAGTCTGGTTGCCTTTGATGCCACTCACGTTCAAATAGCTGAAGGCATCATCCAGCCCAATCTTTTCAAAGTCCACCTCATCAACCCCTACGTCTTTAGTCAGGGGCTCCTTCATCTCAATCTTGATGTTCCCTGCAAGAAGAATTTGAGGAGCCAGGCACCCTCATGAGCATCAAACCAGTAAGGCGGCACCAACACTCATCAATGCTTCCGTTTTGCGTGTGCATGAGTGCGTACGCGCGCAAAAGCGAGCGTGTGTATGTGTTTGCATGTGCGTGTGTGTGCGTGTGTGCATGTGTGTACGTGTGTGTGCGCACGAATGCAAGCGTGCGTTACTCACGCGTATGTGCGCATGTACGAGCGTGTGTATGTACGTTTGTGTGTGTTTGTACATGTGTGAATGAGTGCGTGCACGTGCATGTGTGTGTGTCGTGTGACGTGCATATATGTGTATATGTGTGTGCGTGTGTGTGCGTGTGTGTATGTGTGTGTGCGTGTGCGTGTGCGTGTGCGTGTGTGTGTGTGTGTGCGTGTGCGTGTGTGTGTTTGTGTGGTGTATGTGTGTGCGTGTGTGTGTGTGCGTGCGTGCGTGCGTGCGTGTGTGTTTGTGTGTGTGTGTGTGAGTGTGTGTGTGTGTGTGTGTGTGTGTGTGTGTGAGAGAGAGTGTGTGTGTGTGTTACTCGTCCTATCATCATCCCTAGGACTCCGAGAGAAATTGGAGTTCAGGAGTGTCGACGGCAGCTTACACTTTTAAGCCCGACTCGCGGATTTCCCTCTGATGCTCTTGAGTCGAATCGTTACCTCCGTTCTCTTCCTTTTCCTCTGCCATCCTGCTTGTATGACGGCTCTCAGAGCTCCTCCTGTCCTCCTGACGCTGCGACCTGGAAACGGCTTAGCCCCGCACACAGTTTATTACAAACTCACGCCGTCAAGGAATGCAGTGTGTGTGCACGTTTGGCTCCATCATTGAAACGAGTTTTAATTACTTCTTGTCTTTCCAGCGGACTTTGCGGCTTCACTTTTTTTATCACGTGTCCAAAAATGGAAGGCTTTGGGAGTAAAATTTGGGAGTAATTTAAATAATACTATGTTTAGCTATGGGTAAAGGGGGCGAGTAATGGCGTGCCTTCAACATTTGACAAGTACAGCTGGTGTGAGTGCTTGCATGGGCGACAATGCACACGCACACCTGCACACGCACACACACACACACACATACACACGCACACGCACACGCACACAGGCACACAGGCACACACGCACACACACAGGCACACACATAACATACGTGCACAAAGATACCAGAGGGGGCTGACTGAGCCCAAAAAAAGGGTATTTTTAAAATGTGAAATGAGCACGTGCGCTTCCTAAACCCTAAACCTTAACCCTAAGTTGCTATGTTTAAGTTTAGCACCCAGAGGCAGGCGTGCTCTGAATTTTTATTTGCACCTAAGCTTGAACTTAGCAACTTAGGGCGCACATGTCTGATTTCCGTGGCGTGGACCCCACTTTTCACCACAACATATTTACAGCAGATCACCCACTCCACCAAATGGCATACTTTCGTGTGGTATGGAGTTGTTGAAATATACAAATATGATTGCAAAAAAATCAAGTGAAAAGATGAGGTGCATGGTAATGTGGCTCAGCATGTGCTGTTTTCCCATAGAAAGGCACCAAATTAGGGTTTGGGCAGTCAAGGTGAGCTTTGACCCCCGTCAATTTGCGCACACTGTGACTTACATGGATATAAGCACATCCTCGTGCAGCTTACAAATCGGCTATCATTTAAGGCCAGGATGGTGTCAGTTGGCTGAGTGGGCAGTGAATGGCTGGATTCAGAGTGCAAGAAGGGCACATTTTCAGGCATTTCCTCAGTCAACCCCCTGCAAAGATACGCTTGTATGATAAGCATGAGCTGTGCAGAAAAATGGATTCCTGCGATTCTCTCCGATCGTTTTTTTCCTTTTCCTTTTCTTTCTCCTGCATAACTTACTGCGTTGAATGTTGCATTTCCGTAGAGCGAAGTGTGTACGGCAGGCACCCGAGGCACTCCTGCTGGGAACCGAGCAAAGTCTTGGCACTTGGCATGCTTCTTTTTTGCTGCAAAACAATATAGTATTGTATGACCTGGATGGTGAAGTCTGGGCCGGAATGGACATCGTTGCTGGCCTAGCGAGTGCGTAGCATGCGAGTGCGTAGCATACTTGGCAGAATGTACGTATTGAGCCACCACGCTTGAACCAGAGCTTACCCCCAAAACGCCGTTTCGTTTAATGCCATAAGGCAATAGGTAACGCAAATAGTAGGCAAGTCTAAGCCAATTTGCCCTTGTGCTGACTTTTAAAAGGGAATGCCTGGAAACACATTCACCAACCACGCACTGGGTCTTTTCTATCAAGTTCGGTTATGATGAGTTGTAGTAAGCTTCTGTCTTGTTACTTCAATCTTTTGCAACAACCATTTAGTTGTGGAAAGGACTCTTTTAAGAAGAAGATATAAAGCTGCAGTAAGTGATCTGTAAGTTTGGCAGTAAAAAACCCACGCTGTACCTGGCATGTGGTCTACTGTTTTACTGTGCATGTTCACCTTCATTGGCAAGGTTCAGACACCAGTGCTCTGTACAGCTGCATTTTGATGCATTTAAAGCTTGGAAATTGCTGTGAATGCGGGGAGCATGCAAAATACATCCCTTAATACCTTTCAGTCCTTCCCCTCTGATAATTTATGCCAGTATTGGAAGGTAAAATGCCAGAATTGAAAATGAAGGCTAAGGTGGAATTCCGTGCCACAAGGTATAAGTCCCTGTTGCTACATCAGTAACAACTTTGGCAGCCATCTCGTTGAGTAATAACATAGCTGTATTGGCCTACTACCTCATCTCGTACACCATAGACCGTGCCATGCTGCCCTCCTTATCTTCAGAACTACATCTGCTAAGAGGGTGGTGCCTGCCTTGCTTGCCCCTAACCTGCGGTTAACGGTCAGAGGGAGAGGAGATGCAGGGATGAAGGCGTGCAATGGACCCCCCAGAGCTAGGAGACGTGTCATCTCATAGTTGAAGTGGCATTTGGCCACCACAGAGACATGACGCACGACCTTTGAGATAGCACATGATTGTACAGGAAAGCTTTGAAACCATCTAGATGTAAGTTGCAACTATGGGCAGGCTGTGGATGTTGCAGACAATTAGCGACTGATCAGCCACAAGCTGTCATTGCATATTTCATGTTCCGGCTTCCACAGATACAGCAAACGGAGGGGTTAGATTTAGCAAAGGCCTGGAAACGCTCCTGTTTGTATTCAAGGCGCAGCTACTCACACGCTCTTTCCAACTAACTAGAGCAATTCCAGGGATCTTCATTTGTTTTAATACTGAGAAAAAGGCGACACAGAATGATGCACCCACACATCATCTTCAGTCGGTTGACAGCAGGTTGTTAAGATTAGTGGCTGGGAAGTGCCTCTACAGCAGCTTGCATCTGCAGTCTGATTGTTGGTTTCCAGCTGCTTTGCTTGAGGAGACTGCACCAAGCTTTTGACATGCAATCAAAATACCAATCCACAAGATAAAACACCAGCAACAGCAACAGAATTAGTAAAGAAACCTAAAGGGGGATCTGGTAAAGCGGCTGGAATTAGGAGGACGAGACGCAAACCAAATTGCATGGCTGACAACTTACTAGGTGGTCATCGACTTTGCTGGCTCTCATCTTGTGACAAGTTGCAACACAATTAAACACATTTTACCAAGAAATACATCAGCATTGTCTAACATATTGGCTATTACGTTGCAAGGTACGAGGTTCTGAGTTTTTCCTTTACACGTTTGCCCCTGCCGCTTCCCTTGAAGTCTCTCTGCCTCTATAGAATAATCTTTCCCGCAGGTAAGCAATGGTGTACCTGGAAAGGGCGCCCCAGAAACATTGTCAGTCGACTGACGCAAATGCAAAAATCAAATCACAGCTCTGCATGCACTAATTTTGAGATTGTACATGATACATAATGAACCAAATGCAGATGAAGGCAGACAAAGGTATTTACATCAGGATTTGCATACAAATGATTCTTTCAAACCCTACTCCTATGATCTATTATCACATACAACTTCATTTGCTGATGGTTTTGTTCTTACGAAGTAGCAGCGGAATGGCTTATATATAACAAGAGCGTACGCTATGCAGCAATTATAAAGGATAAAGAGCATAAGGGAAGGTTTCACCTGGGACTTGGCGCAAAACGGCTGATCACTGCAGAGCATAAGCATTTACCTTTTGCATTATCATGTACCTCTGCCAGTGCTGCCACTTACATGAGGGCGAAGCTAAACAAGATCATCATTGCAAGCACGACGTAAAACACGGGGGCCAGCTGATAAGACCAGGACAACCGGTCGTATACCCAACTGCATGAAAGGAATGTTGCCGAGGACAACTTTTTTGAAATGTTACAGTTGCACTCCGCTTGAACACCTAGCTTGCTGTTCTACTTACAGGCATGCTGAGAAACTGTTCTGTACATATCTCCTCAGATTGCGATATGGTCACATGCTATGCTGTGTGGGTTCCCTTCTGTTTTGTTGCCTACGGATCCAACCTGATTGGCAAAAAGTGGTTAAAAATTTAGCTTTATGCATGCACACCTTTCGATGGAGTAGATAAACATGAAGACAGCATACGCTGCACGTGTTCACAGGGAAAGAGTTTAATAAAGCAAGTTAGGTGTGAAATAGAAAGGAATGTTTTAAATGGAGTAGATAGACATAAAGACAGCGTACACTACACATGTTCATAGGGAAATAGGTTGGAAAATCAAGTAAGGCATAAAATAGGAAAAATGCTTTCAATGAAGTAGGTAATCGCTGCAGGTGTTCACAGGGAGAGAGGTTGGTCAAATAAGTAAGGTACGGAAAAGAAAGGAATGCTTGATCAAGATACACATTCTGGGTTATAGCACGGCAAACGCACCTGTGTGATACAGCACCACAGCAAGAAGGTGGTGCACTAAAACTGGGAGGCGTGCCAGGCACAGATCAAGCAGCATCAAGAAAAGATGGCCTCCGTGTCTAAGGATGTCATCAGCAAATACAGGCCCAACAGAAGAATACTCAGACGCCCTGGGAATGGTGATAACAGTTAACACAATAACACTGAACAGCAATCTTGTCTTGCAAAACTAGGCTGCATTAAGGATATATTTCAGTAAGACCAGGAAGGGGGCACTCAGGGAGGGTAGACACTTTTTGACTCAAACCCCGTGGCAGCGCCTGTTCTATAGGTGAATAAGCTCCACAGTATTCACTTGAGCAAACTGCTGTTTTGCTTGACAGAGGGAGAATACTTTTCGCCTACTTTATCACAAATACTACAGGTCTCGTACCAGTAAAAGACTGTGGACACAAAAGCACCACAGAATATTGTCGTGAACAGGAGCAAGTACAACTTGTCCAGTACACCATAGGCTCGTTGCTGCTGCTTCTGCTGCTGCTGCTGAGTTTGCTGCATGGTTAGACCCTCAGCTGGCACAGGAACGCCTTGCCTTCTCTCTTGCTGCATCCCTACTGATACCTCTCCCTCATCTTTGCTCCCAGAAGTTCCGCCTCCCTCTTCATGCATGACCCCTGCCGGTGCGTGTGCTGGTTTGGACATGGGCTTGTTTCCAATCTGCAGCCACAGACTGCGCTGTGCTTCCTGATAAGTAGGCAGAAAGTAAAAGAACAAGATGCAGGAAGCAATAATTTTCAACCATATATTTCCTTTGTCACATGCATATTCATGCCCCCCGGCTATGAAGACAAGAGACAAACGCAACATACATCTGATCTAAAGTAAGTACTGTGTAGACCCTTCCCCTACCCAACAAGCAGAAAAGGCACGAAAACAACATAAGCTGCTAGTGTTTCGCTTATTCGGACACCGTAAAACCCTCAACACCATCCTGCAAGGAGCACCATCTGCAGCAGCCACACAAGGAACCCACTCCACAGCCTCGGAGTTACTGGTCTACATGCCACAACACTCGTGAAGAAATTAAGGCTTAATGCAATCAGATCCACAACAAAAATCATACAGATGAGACGAGACATTGAACACAACCCCCACAAATATCTGAGCAATACTTCTGTTGGTGTGTAGGCTTCTCCCTCCAACCACCTGACCCCCACTAAAAAGCTTCTCTTATTTTTATTCTCCAGGTGGGATGTTGTGTGTCTCTGCATCCATTGGTTGGTGCACACAACAACATCCTTTCCTATCCATGCCAATAGTGTTTACAATATCTGCGTTCTTTTTTCCCTTTGTCACAGCAGACCACAACAGGCCCAAGCAAAGGTTGAAGGTTGTACACCCAGACACACTACATATCACGCAGGGGGGGCATGAAAAGCGTGTATTGCCTTAACATTCATTGCGCTGATCTTCTATGCTAAGCATTGAGCTCACCATGCCCGCCAGATAAGCGCCAAAGAGAGCTTGCAATCCAAATCCTGCATTGATCACCATACCCATTCCTTCATCAAGCAATTCAATTTTGGCAGCTTGCATTAGTGTGCGCATGACGACCTACCCATAAATGTCCAGTTCCTGCAAAATTGCAAGGGGGAAAAACGAGTGTGGCTGGGCCATTTTCCATGTGATATCAGAAGCATGCATGTATTGATTCGTCACTTCTCTACTCACGTAAAGAACGTCAACCAGGATGGTTCCAAGGGCCCCGAAAAGTCATCACTACCAAATGCCTGTTAACAGATTTACGGCACTGAACATTTGAGTTTTTGCAATCGATCAGATCTCGTACATCAACTTAATTAATGCGCTCCGGTATGTTTTTGGAATCACTTACCTGGAAAAAGATGACAAAAGCAAAGACGGCTATGCTCAGGACCCGTAAAAAAAACAGGCCCCTAGGTCCGACCGCTCCATGCACCTGTGTGTGCAATCATGCCATTATAAGTATAAGTAATGGACAGTGGCTCTGATCCACGGTGGCAGGCAGCATGGCAATCTTGTTTACACGAGTTTTTGACCAACCAGTCGCTTTGCATCCAAGTCGTGGAACCCCCAAAAAGAAGCGCCTCGCCTCCTTTTTCTATACTTCGTCCAGCCTTGGGGCAATGAATGGGATGGACAAACAAGGAAGGCTTGCACTGGCGGCTGGCTGCGCTATACACACAACTCTGTATTGCGTGTCCAAAAGGCACCAATTACCTAAACCCACCATTGAATGTCACAAGCACCACATTAATGGCCACGAGAATAATAATGACCCCAACGGCAGTGGCAGCTTCCCTACTCACTCCCATGCGCAACCAATGGATGTTTCACACGGACGTTTTTGCTTCCGACATAAAATAAATTAATTACCTAGAGGCATAGGCATATTGGAGATGATGAAACAGGTAGTCGTTTAATTTCTAAGTGTAACCATTTACCACTGATTAATATGTAAAAACGAGTACATTATGAAATGAACACTCCCTGTTCCAGCCCTTTGGGCGTGAGTAGCAGGAGGGTGCCGCTGTCATTGAGGTGCCGTGGTCCCACACGGCCTTGCAGGTAGGGAACAGGTCTGGTGGTCCAGCTGCTTGCTGAACCGTCATTTTATGGCACATGGCACTTTCTGTTGCATTGCATAGGGCTGCGGTGCGTAATGAAGGACAGCCACAAGCACATCAGGCACCGGCCGATGGCAGCGTTCAAGGGGAGCCAACACCAAGAGCGAGCCTCGCCCCGCGCCCCAAGCAGCACAGCAGCAGGCTCACCATCAGAAGCAACAGCAGCAGCATGACTAGGCGCAGGAACAGCCCCGAAAGCAGCAGACAGGGTCTCAAGAGCGTTGGAAACAAGCAGCAACGCAGGATTCCTACGGCAGGGGTTGCTACCGAAGGGAGTGCCAGAGAGGTCACGATACAGCCCCTCACATTAGCAGCTCAGTCCATGGTGTACGAGGTCGTGGAGGAGATGAGGCAAGGCCACAGCGTGGTGGCATGCGGCTGCCCTCCTAGTCCTACTCGCGCCATGGTGTGCCTGGTAGCAGCTATAGAGCGGGTAAGTAGGGGGGGGGTGGCAGCTGCTCCTGAATGTATGGTGTGTGTGATGTGTGTGCGTGTGTGTGTATGTGTGTGTGTGCGTGAGTGTGTGTGTGTGCTGCGTCATGTGTTAGTAAGTGTTTCGTGTGTATGTGCTGAGTGAATATTGAGTATGTGAGTATGTGTGTGTGTGTGTGTATTTTGCGTGCGTGCGTGTTGCGTTGTGTGTGTGTTTTGTAAGTGTATGGTGTGTGTTGCAAGTATGCGTTACGTGGTTGTTTGTGTGTGTGTATGTGTGTGTGTGTGAAACACTGAACACCTCACCTTGGCACCGCAGGGTGCTTTCCTAATCCTAGGCCAAAAGCTGCATTTGCTCGTGAGTACGTGCGCACGCCCTACTCAACTCCTTGCACGCCTGCCGCACGTGTTTTGTCACGTTAAAGAAGCCTTTCTCTGTAAAATCCCCACAAGATCCCCCCTCTTTCACCCAGGTTAATTGGCAGGTGGTAGGTGTCAACCCCTCACCTCACCCCTCCTCCTACCCACTGTTGTTAGATGCGCGTCACGTGTGCAGGTGCTGGTTCAGCCCCCTCCTGCAGATCTGGTGGCGTCTTCGCCCCTGTATGCCATTGGGCCTGGTACCCCCCCCAGAGTACATGCCATCCTGGTTTGCCCCACACACCAGCTGGCATCCCAGGCGAGTTTAAGTACTTTGTTTTTTTTTGCTGTGTACTGTTCGTGCCTTGCTGTCTGTAATTTTTGTGTTAGTGTGTGTGTGTGTCTGTGTGTGTGTGAGTATGTGTTTGTATGTGAAATTGTAGGTGCGTGCGTGTGCACATCCACAAAGCGTGTGTGTACTGTACAGCTAACTGGTCATTGGTGAAGACACTTGTGCTGACCTGCACGCATATGACTAATTGTGTATATCTGTATATGTATGTGTCCTTGTGTTCAGGCCCACGAGATGGCACACGATTTGTTATCCCTGGGAGACCATGGTGCTAATGTGCAGGTAGGTGCTTTTGTGCGCAAGGGCTTTGTCTTTGAAAACGGTGTGGTTGTGGATGCGAGTGTTTACGATATCAGGGCTGTGTCTGAAAAAGCGGTAGGTCGTGCAGGTAGGTGCTTTTGCGCACAGGGGCTATGTCTGTAAAAGTGGTAGGTCGTGTAAATGGTAGGTTGTGCAGGTAGTAAGTGATTATGCATGCAAGGTCTGTGTCTACTAAAATGGTGCAGTCGTGCAGGTAGGTCGTGGAAACACTGGGTTTGTTTACTCCTGCAATGCCTGCCTGCACATACACACAAAAAAATTCTCTCTCACACACACTCTCTCTCTCACACACACACACTCTCTCTCTCTCTTTCTCTCTCTTCCACAGACACACACACACACAACACACACACATACACAGCTGCTGCCTGCATCTCCTGCAGCCTACCTACTAGCAGGCCAGAGAGTGCATGTGTCTGCATGTGTGAGAATACAGACACACACACACACACTACACAGCCTTTGCGCTGCCTTTTTGCAATCGCCCCTGAATTGTTCTCACGAGTGTGTGTGTGTGTCTTTGTTTTCACAGCTCATGCACGGAGGCTCTTCTGTTGAGCAAGACCTGCTTGCTCTTCGTACCAGCTGTCCTGCCCTGCTCGTAGCCACGCCTGGCAGGCTCATGCATTTGGTTTCACAGGTGTGTGTGTTTGTTTGTGTTGTGTGTGTCTGTGTGAGTTTATGTGAGTTTGGAGTGCGTGTGTGTGAGTTTATGTGTGTATGTGTGCACGTACGTGTTTGTGTGTGTATGTGTGCACGTACGTGTGTGTGTGCGTGTGTGTGGTATGTGTGTGCTTATATGTATACATGTGTGCGCTTGTACCTCTGCCCTACTAGTAAGCTCATGCATTCAGTCTCACAGCTGTGTGTACACTGTTTATGTCTGCATTCAATCTCACGGCTGTGTGTACACTGTTTATGTCTGTCGGCGTTCTGGGGTTATTGTTGAGGGGGGAGCGACAAGGCAGGGCAAATACTTGAATGGTAGTTTGGATGTGAATGTGGATGTGGATGTGGAAAATTTTGGTGCAATTTTTTAAGATCTCTCTCAAATCGTGCACGCTTAAGTGCAACCAGGCCAAGCAAAACACCGCACGCTACCTTCCAAATCGCCCACTATTTTCCCCGCGTCTTGTACTTAACAGTCTCCATTCGTGGAGTCAGTGCTCACCAATTTGCAAGCGCTCACAATGAAGTTTTTGCTGCTCTGCTTAATTTTAGCTGTTAAGCCAATGTTCACAATTACCTACATCATTGCTCATATACAAACCATGTCACAACTTTCAGGGAGCCCAAGTTCGTCTGGAGCATTTGCTTGGTGGCGTACGACTGGTTGTGCTGGATGGCGCAGAAGAGCTCATGACTCTGCCTGCGATTAGGTGTGTGTGTTTATGTGTGCGTATGTGTACCTCTGCAATCAGGTGTATGTGTCAGTGTGCACGTGTGTGTAGTAGTGAGTGTGGGTGTGATTGCAAGCTTTACAGTGTACGTGTGTGTCTGTGCATGTGCATGTGCGTAGTTAATTGTATGTGTATGTGTGCTGGGTGAAGGTGTGGGTTTGGAGCAAGGCTTGCCTTACTGGACGATGCAGAAGATCTCAGGGCCCTGACCGCAATCAGTGCGATTGTGCTGTATGTATGTGTGTGATTTAGTGAGTATGTGTGCATAAGTGAGAGTACGTGTGCTTTAATATGAGTACGTGTGCATAAGTGTGAGTATGTGTGCTTTAGTTTGAGTATGTGTGTATGTGAGTATGTGTGCATAAGTGTGAGTATGTGCGCTTAGATGTGAGTGTTTGTGCATAAGTGTGAGTGTGTTTGCGTATATATAGTGTGAGAATGTGTGCGTTTATATATATGTAAGTAGCAGGAGGCGTCAAGGATCATAACTTGTTGACGTCACGTGCAATTGAGATATAAATTACATATTCAGGATCCTGACGTCAAAAGCTATTGATAGGTTTGTAAATGAGTCGATTTTGAGGGGGTAGGGGGG
>Ga0307945_1000481_pt1 | contig 27424 bp, 36 predicted proteins | sample OrgLakmetagen228_FD_201818 | JGI IMG/M metagenome (GOLD analysis project Ga0307945, IMG submission 201818) | Saline water microbial communities from Organic Lake, Antarctica - #228 | ecosystem: Environmental > Aquatic > Non-marine Saline and Alkaline > Saline | place: Antarctica: Organic Lake...
ACCCCCACCACCCAACCCCCCCCCCCCCCCCCCTGCTCCCTCAATTAAGCACAAGTAGAAGCGTTCAGATGCCATGAGCACTTGCACGCACCCTGTTCCGCAGACGCACTTGCTCATTCTCTCGGACATGCACACACGCACGCACAGGGAGGCTTCCCAGCTCCAACCTCAGCTCCGCATCCTCTGCCAACAACGAAGTCGAACGCAACATCGCTTCCGCTCCTCAGAATTGCATCAGCGCCAGCGGCTTCACCAACCCCCAAAGTAACGCCCACACCAGCACCAGCAGCGGTGTGACCGGCAACTTTTCGTTGACTGGTTTGCAGCAGCAGCCGACCTTGGAGCAGGTGTGATGGCTTTGGATCATGCGGGTGGTTGCTATTGCTGTGTGAGGCTGCACACCGATGGTCAGACCATGCCGCATGTGGACGCACCCCAAAACTTGTACGGTCACACACACACACAGACAATTGTGACCACACAAGGCACGCGCACGTGCTTGAACACACGTATGGGAGACGCACATACGCACAAAGACCGTGTGGCCTTCTCGATGAACACGCACACACACACACACACACACACACACACACTCACATGAAACGCACACTGCACAAGCTCCTGCACACACAAGCTCCCACACACATACACGTTCAATGCACATACATCCGCATGCATACACGCAGGTCCAGATTGGGCAGCCACACTACTCCGACAGCTTCACAGGGGGATTGGACCGGGGCACAAATTCCAGTCAGCAGCTCCTGTCATTTACCCACCGCAGGTAGATCATGTCACACGATTCATGTGTGACCTTGTCGTGTGTGTGACTGGTCAAGCTTGTGTAAGTGAAATTCTGCTTTTTGAACTTTAAGTTGTGAGGCAAATGTGTCCCCACACGTGGGAATAAAACTACAATTACTGCTGTAACAGCCCGCGGCACGTAGCTTGGGGTGTGCCAGGTCGTATTTGCGTGCAATACCAAATACCGCGGCCAGTGATGGCAGCCGCGTGTGAGATTGGTGAATGTAGATTATAGACCGTGTTGCTGCTCCAAGCACGTGTGTAGTCTAGCTGTTTTGATCATTGATTGTCCTGCTACCTCTTTCGTTTGAGCTGTCTGCTTTGACCATGTAGGCGGTCATCTATTTCATTCATGTGTGTTGCCGTGCTGTGCCGACCGCTAATGATCTCGTTGTCGCTTGAGCTGTCTACTGCCATCACACGCTACCTCAATCACACGCTACTCCAATCACACGCTACTTCAATCACACGCTACCTCAATTACACGCTACCTCAATTACACGCTACCTCAATCACACGCTACCTCAATTACACGCTACCTCAATTACACGCTACTTCAATCACACGCTACTTCGATCACACGCTACCTCAATCACACGCTACCTCAATCACACGCTACCTCAATTGCACGCTACTTCAATCACACGCTACCTCAATCACACGCTACCTCAATCACACGCTACCTCAATTACACGCTACCTCAATCACACGCTACCTCAATTACACGCTACTTTGATCACACGCTACCTCAATCACACACTACTTCAATCACACGCTACTTCGATCACACGCTACCTCAATCACACGCTACCTCAATCACACGCTACCTCAATTACACGCTACTTCAATCAGGCGCGCTGTCTTGCTAACTCATTCACGAGTAACGGCTTTCTGTTCATTCAATTCCTGTCCTGCTGTCCCATCTCAGGAGCAGTGTCACCTCCCCTCCCACGTGGCACTCCAAGTTCCAGTCGCTGCAGAGTGGGCTGATAGGAGGCGGAAGTAGCACAGACGGACAGAGCAATAGCAATGGGGGGTCCTCAGGAGGGTCACAGGTGCGAGTGTGTGCTTGCGTGTTTGTGTGTGCGTGTTTGTGTGTGTGTGTGCGCGTGTGTGCATGTTTGTGGGTGTGTGTGTGTGTGAGTGTGTGCGTGCGTGCGTGCGTGCGAGTGTGACCGCGTGTTGGAAGGGTGCGTTAGCTTAAGTCGAGTTATTGCACTTGCCACTCGAATCCCTATTTGCAGCTCTACCACTCTCCTTACAATGCTACAAATGACATGCACACTTGCACTGTGTACGTGTAGCTGCAGCTGCAACTGTAGCACCCATGCACACACTTGCACGCTCACACACACGTACACGTACACACATACGTACACTCTAACGCAAATGCTTAAGCATACACACACTCATGCGCACGCTGCAAATTTCAGGGCGGCAGCAAGCTTTTCAGCAGGGCCAGCGCTTTTAACAGCAAGGCCGTGCTGGACCGGTCAAAGTTGGCCATCAGCTCTTCAGACCATATGCAGGCAAGTACCCAATGGAACTCAGGGCAGTTATCCAGCCCCTCTACTGGATCAAATCAAGCACCCTAGCAAGCAAGGGAATCCTCTTACACTAAGGAACTCAGGGCAGCTAACCAGCACCTCATGAAGCTAGCAGTAGCAAGAGGACTGTGCTAGCTCGCACGTCTGTCTGGTGTCACCTGCTTGTAGCTTGTGCTGAGAATTGAAGAAGCAGGTCCTGCACCCCACGGCTGCACGGCCCCAGTATCAACATGTTTGTCATATCACAATATCCATCACCATGTTTGTAATATGGCGATATCACAATATCCATCACCATGTTTGTAATATGGCGATATCAAGTTAGCACTCCAGGGCAGCTGTCACACCTGAGCACCTGAGCACCTGAGTTGTTGCTCTCATAAGTTGTTGCCCAAAAAAGTTGTTGCTCTAATAAGTTGTTGCTCTAATAAGGCTTATTTCGCAAAGCAGCTGTCACACCTGAGCACCTGAGCAAGCACTGCACCAAGATCTGGGCTGCTCAATCACACAGTGATGGTAGTACGAGGGTTAAGCCCTGGGATGGCTGTGATCTTTACAAATAGTGGGAAGTGTTGGAACTGCGGGGGTAGCCTTGGCTAAAACCGCTGTGATCAAATTTATTTAGTGTTGGTACACACTAGGGAACTACCTGGGCTGGCTGAAACCGCTGTGATCAAACCTACCATACATAGAAGTATTCATTGTTGGTACTCAGAGAATAGCTCTGGGAAGCTGTTTAGACCAGGCTTACTTCCTAACATGAAGTGTGAAGTGTTGGCAGCACAAGGGGTGCCCTGGGAGGCTGTTGAGATCAACCTTAGTTAGAGCAGCCGCCAAGCTCGTGTAGCTCGGCGTCTCTTCTCACGCGCAGTATGGCTGTGTTGCTGTCACACAATTACCATTTCGATCCGTCCTCAGCTTCAATGCGAGTATTACCCATCATCATACAGGCAGAAGGGACCAGCCAACAGGAGCAAGCGCCTGCTCCTCACCTTGCCTTTGCCTGCCCTTTCAGTAACAAGCACAGGACAACAAGAATTTCTGTGGAACAAGCACACAGGACAATAAGAACTTCTGTGAAACAAGCACACAGGATAACAAAAACTTCTGTGGAACAAGCACACAGGACAACAAGAACTTCTGTAAGGCAGAAAGCCAGCAGCGCAAATAACACACCTTCATGCCGCCTTTGCCTGCCCTTTCAGTAACCACATTAACAAACACAGGACAACAAGAAGCTTTGGAACACATGAAGCTACCCGCGCAAACGAGACACATTCTCATTCTGCCTGTGTCTGCTTGACATTTCCACACACACAGGCCAACAAGAGCTTCCATGGCCCGGGAAACTGCCAGCAGGAATCAGGGGGCTCCCACAAAGGCTCAGGGCTGTACGCTGCCTTTGTGCAAGAGGAAGCACCTCCCCCTGAGAAGGTCAGTTTGTGCAGGGTGCTGTTTGTCGGGTTTGGGTTTGCTATGTTTGCGTGCATTCTGCACTAGTGTATGCATGGAGTTGGGTGTTGGGTTTGGGTTTGCCATATTGGCAGGCATTCCGCACCCATGCCAATTGCGGGCGTTTGGCACCTAGAGTGTGTACGGGGTGTTGTGAGTTGGATTCAGGCTTGGCACGTTTGCAGACATTATACATTATGCACTGGCGCAGGCATCTCCATCCGTCTTTGGGCACTTTGTAGGGGGGTGTCTAGCTTCATACGTACTGCCTACGTATATTGTGGCACAGCGTTTGATACACTTTTAGGCGAGCATCAGGCCTGAGTTGTGTGCATACGCCATATCTGACTGCTATTTGTTTTGTGTACACACCATAAATGGTTGTGACCAATGCCATTGTCCATTATCCATTGCTTTACAGGACTTCTTGTTGTTTGCTGAAACTGGAGCTCTCCACAAAAGGAAGCTGTGGCTATTAGAAAAAAACAGGAACACCTTGGCCAAATGAATATACACGCGTAGATACAAACACAAACACGCCGTCCCCCCCAATCACCCCACCATCCCCCCACAATTTCTCTCTTTCACATGCACGCACGCACGCACACACACACACGCACACACACACACACACACGCACACACACACAAACACACACACACACACACGCAGCACAAGAAGATCCCTCGTTGCAGCTTGGACTCTTACCGCCCCTCGTCAAATCCACAGAGGGACTACAACGCTTTGAAAGGTGGGTTGTGATGGGTTTGCAGGAAAACAGAGAAAAAGAAAGTGCCAGCAGTGGCTGCAAGTATCTGAGGGTGCACTTCACTGTTTGGCACGGTTTTTGATTCTTGTGAACTCCGCCGGTGTGTGCGTGTGCATTGATACATTTTATTGCATGCAAATACGGCGTGTGCAAGCTCAGCGTGGTGTGCGTGTGCTGACACATGTTTGTGTGCGCGTACACAAACACGTGCGCACACACATGCACACACACACGCACACACATTTATGCACGCATGCGTGCATACAAACACATATGTATGTACAAGCACAGATATACACACACACACTCATACAGATTTCTCTTCCACTTCCTGTGCGCAGATACTGGTCTTGTTCACTTTGATACATGGCCACACGCACACACACACAAACATTAACATACACACACACGTGCACACACGCATGCGCACGCGTACAACTATTTTTCTTATCCTTTATTATCCTTTATTATCCACATTTTGGTGAATTCACCAAAGTCCGGGGGTCTGGGTTGAGGGTCCGGATTTGGACCCCCTTTTGGCCTGGAAACGTGCAAACCTTTGGAAAAATTGCAATCGCACACAGTTCAGTTGGACCTCACAAGGTGAGACGGCACCTCTTATGTGTTTGTATGACCTCTGCTGATATGACAGCTTGTGGCGTCCGACCTGGGATTCAGAAGGTGTGCACAAATTGAAAACGTCACAGCTGTCGCTGCCCACCCCCGCCCACCCCCAGCATTCCAAGTCATAATACTCAGCAGGGCATGCCTGGGGAGCATACTGAAGGGCCCCTGACACTCAGATGGTGGCCAGAAAGCGTGTTTCCAGGGTTTTCAGAAATGCACCTAACTGCCCAGCAAACAGGCCCACGCACTAAGTCCTTTAGTGGCAAACATTCAAACCCTCTGTTTTCTGCTTTATTGGGCATGGAATAACTCTAAACCTATTTAGGAACAAAAGAAGTGGTGAAATTTGGACCAGAACCCGCATTTCTACACCCATGCCACCTTTCTGGCAGGGAAATGGCACAAATCCAGCCCCGGACTAACACCCTTGACCCCAAAAAAAATTTTCCCATGCAGAGCTGTTCCATATCTATTTCTTACTAACCTGAACCATTTGGATTGGGGAAATGGTGGAATTTGTTTCGGGGACAGGACAGGCACAGGCTGCCTGGTACAAACGTGCCCTTTCCAGCAAGTATCGAAACGGGGCATTTTAATGGTGCGTGCACACGAGTGCTCTGCACGCATCAGCTGTCGTTATGACGGACGCTGCCTGTGATGGGCATCAGGCCTGGTCAGAACAGCCGGACGCTCTCTTAGAATACACTTCCCTTCGAGCCAAAAAAATGTTAACCCTAAAGTCAGGCCCACTATTCCCTGCCTCCTCGTTTGCACGTATTTTAGCTTGGTTTGCACGCGGCTAAGTTTAAACTTTGCGCTGGTTTGCACAAGTGCATTGCTTGTCTAGGCCATACCTGAGCAGAGCCGAGTACGCATGGCTAGCTGATTCTTGCGGGGACGTTCTAAAACATTGATACAAATTTCGGCAGGAATGTCCCAAGCCACATGATCACCCACACATGTGAAACATATCAGCACAATGCTGACAACCCCTCCACCAATGCCTAAAGCAGCTCCCCCCTCTGTCCCAAAGGACGTTTTTGTCAGCAATCTAAGGACTTATCCATATAGCCTCCCCCCCGCTTTATTTAAACATGTACTGGAAGAGCTAATGGGAGAGCCATTGGGAGAACCATTGGTTCATGGAACTTCATTCTACCTGTTCAACATATTATGTTGCATCCAGCCCAGCGGCACGCGCATGAGAAGTACTCCTGATCTACAAAATAGCACTTACTGAGTGTTTCGTGTGTGTGTGTGTGTGTACGTGGTGTCTGTGTGTGTGCGTGTGTGCTTGCACGTGGTGTCTGTGTGTGCGTGTGTGTGTATGTCCGAAACGCTTGAGGTGCTGATTGAGGGCGCCTAGTGCTCGATACTGTGGTTTAAAAAGGGGGCCACACAGGCGCGCCTGCGTATTCGCGCCTGTGTGTCAGACTTGAGGGCAACAAAACAAGCACACACAATCATACAGTTGCTCACATCATACACCATGACCTAACACACACACACACACACATGTTTACACAACAAGCATAAGCCACGTTGCCAACCTCAGGGGAAGGGCTACAGAAGCAGATGTCTGTGCCAGATCTCACTTCGTCCATACTCCAGCAGCAGCCACCGCCACAGGGCTTATCCGAAAATGCAGCTCTTGCTTTTGAGTTGAGCGATGACAGTTACACCACGGATGCACTGCCCAACAATCCCACCAAGGTGTGCAAGCTGGTGTGCGAGAGATATGAGTGAATGCACGCATGTGTGTGCGTGTGTTACCATGTGTGTGTGTGTGTGTGTGTGCATTTGAGAATATGTGTGAATGCGCGCCTGTGAGAAAATGAGTGAATGCATGCATATGTGTGCGTGTGTTCGGACTGAATGTTTCCGGTGGGCTCTGTTTGTGTGTGTTTGTGTGTGTGTGTGTGTGTGTGTGTGTGTGTGTGTGTGTGTGTGTGTGTGTGTGTGACAACAGACCGCTGTGCACTGCAGAGGCAATAGCCCCGCAGCCCAAGCAACGTTGATCAGTCAGTGTTGACGACTTCTTTTGTGCGTGTGTGTGCATGTGTGTGTGCGTGTGTGCATGTGAACATGTGTCTGAGACAGAGAGCGTGTGTGTAAGTTTAAAGCTGTTTAGCCGGCTGCCAGATGCGAATTAACTCAAAAGATGGCTGACTGTGTTGCAATACTCAAATGTGGTAGAACAGAGCCTCTTTTGCACCAATCAGTTTGAACACAAGCTGATGGTTGTCCACCTAACATCATTGGCAGAATGTTCTGAAGTAGCCAAGTCGTGATGCTGGCAATACTGCTGTGTACTTGCCTGTGTCAGTGTGTGTGCGATTAACTAGTGTTGTATCTGCTCTGTGGCCCTGTACAAGAAGGGCACCAGGCCATCGCCCTACGTGCAAGCATGCATGCACGCATACACACACTGATATATGCACAAATGCATGCACGCATACATATGTTTACAGGCGCAAGTTAGCACAAACACTAGAACAATAGCAAACAAGTGGTGTGTCGCCCTTTCTTTGTCGTAGGGGCGACAAGAGCGAGCGTCCCGTGGCAGAGATCGTCAGTTCAGGGGCACACTCTCTCCTTCCAATGCCCACATTGATGGATATGGTGCTCCCCCCCCACAGAAAGGGAGCCGAGCTGACATGCCCAACACAAAGATAGCAGGTGAGAGTAGTTCGAAAACACTACGAGGTGTGGAAGTCCACACACTTTTTGTGTGCAAATCCACACACACACATATACACACACACACTTACACACACACAAACACACACACACACACACACGCAAAGCCCTCTTCCTCCCATTGCCCGTTTCAATGGGTTAACATATCATGATGTAGAGGAGACGAGGCGAGTTTCAAGTATGAAATTATGGATGGAAGGCAGGGGTTCTGAGTGCTCAGAGGTTACGATTGACCAAAGCTGCAACCTTGAAGCAAATTAAGGATGCCCCAAAAGAAGCACATAGCTTGCGTATTAAGCATTTGTGTGTGTGTGTGTGTGTGTGTGCGTGCATGTGCGTGCGTGCGTGTGTGTGTGCATGTGTGTATGCGTGCGTGCGTGTGCACGTGCGTGCATGTGTGTGTATAACAATGAACGCCGTCACACGCAAAAGTCACGGCGCCAGGAAACCAGCATGTTCACTGTCTTGTGTGCACAACTCGAAGGAGGCACCGTGCACCTGATGGCTGCCCGTGTCTTGCACATAAGCGGATGTGTCTATTTTAGGACACGTGCGTTTTCGATACCTCATACCTACAATCACACGCATATCTTACTCCTTATGTATGTCACAGCACCCACCCACTGGCGCTCCCCCACCCACACAAAGTCACACTTATCAACACATACACACTTACTAAACACACACTTGTCAACGCACACATAAAATACACACCGCAGGCCCCATAGCAGAGGGCACCCAGCACCAAAGCGTCCCTCTGCGCCCCCCCTCTTTTTCATCCCCAAACCCCGACCTCCACGACCCTCAACTCCTCCACCCCCCTCCTCCCCTCCACTGCAAACCCCAGCACCCGACAACCCACGACACCCTCCTCCCCCGCCCACCTGCCTCCCCACATATCGTGTTGTTTCCGCCCACCCCTCTGCCACAGCAGCAGGGGCAGCAGCAACAGCTGCAGCAGGAGCAGCAGCATGACCCGCCAAGCGTCACAGGCGGCTGGCCCTACTTTTGGGGTGAGCCCATGGGCAGCACCAATGGTGGTAGCAGCAATAGCAGCAGCAGCAGGCACAGCAGCAGGAGTAGGAGGCACAGCTCAGCGGGGGGCTGGCAGGGGTTAGAGTGGAGGCCGCACTCTGGAAGCAGGCGGTCTTGGGATGGGACGGGCATTAAGGACCCCCAACAGCAGCCGCAGCAGCAGCAACGGCACCAGCATTATTTGCATGGGTGTCAGGGGCAAGAGCTACAAGAGCAGCAGCAGCAGCAGCAACACCCCTGTGTGCAAGACTTACATCAGGGGCTCCAGGTTCAGCTGCGCAGGATGCAGCAGCAGCATTATACGGCAGGGCCAGTAGCTGAAGCCTCCATAGGCGAGCAGCACTCCATCGAGAAAGCGGGTGATGGTGGGGGGGGGCGACGTGTGGGATTTTCGCGCGAGAGCTACATGAATGGCCACGGGGGGGACGACACAGACCATGAGGGGGGGGGGCACCATCATGGTGGCAAGGGCGGCCAGCAGGGGATCTTGAAACGTATGGCCACCATGCTGGGATCACGGAGATTCGGAGGGTGCGTGTGTGTGTGCGCGCTCGTGCGTGTGTGTGTACGTATGTGTTTGTGCGTGCGTGTGTGCGTGCGTGTGTGTGTGTGTGTGCGTGTGTGTGTGCGTGTGTGCGTGTGTGCGTGTGTGCGTGTGCGTGTCTTTACACTGATAGGACAAGGCCCCAGCACAAGAACGATGGCAGCCCAAATTCCTCGCAAGAGCCCTTGACTATATACAAGACACATGTGTGTGTATATGTGTGTTTGTAGATGGGTGTGCACCCATTTCACACAGGTGCGAAATAACTCAGCCCTCAGCGCCAGTGGCGCCTCAGCCGCTACTCCACCTCAAGCAAAACTCGTGTGCACCCAATGCACACAGGCGTGAAAAGAACCCAACCCTCAGTGCCAGTGGCGCCTCAGCCGCCACACGTGAGGGCGCGCGCGATGGCAACAGCGCCCTAATGCTGAACTCACGTGACTCTGTGGGCTCTTTTGACAATGTGTCAGCTCGCTCGAATTCCTTTGGCTTCCTTCCCCCTCCCACCAACAGCGGAGGTGGAATGATTTCAAAGCTCCAGGTGCGTGTGTGTGTAAGCGTGTGTGTTGCTGGCCTGCGCTTTGTGCGTGTGTGTGTTGCTGTGTTTGTGTTTTTGATGGGAGTGCAGATGCAGGAGTGGGTGGGTGGGTGGGTGGGTGGGTGTATAAGCCTGTGTGCCCTGCGTGCCCGTTTGAGACTGTACATGCTGGTGCGCATCCAGTGGCCCTGCTTGTATGTGTGTGTGTGTGTTGTCTAGATACTGGGTTACACCTGTGCACCTGTTATGTGCGTTACACAAGTTCCCATATGGGTGTCCTCAACCATATAGACATGCACACACACGTATACGCACACATGTATACACACACTCATGCGCACGCGCACACACACACGCGCGCACACACAAGCGCACACACACACACACACGCGCGAACACACACACACATGCACACGCACACACAAACATGCACTTGTAGGCTGGTCCGGCTGGCCAGCCCTTTGGTCCCAGCAAAGGCCGTGACCCCATTGCTGAGGAGGTCTCCAAATCCATGTTCTCCCTTAAGATCATGGTGTCTGCCGGCACAGTGTGTATGTTCCACATGGGGGGTAACGTGGATGAGGTGGGTGCGCACATGGACATGCATACACACATGCTCGTACACACATACTCACACAAACAAACACACAGACAGGACACACGCACATATCCACACAAGCACACACGTACACACATACTCACACAAACACACGCACGCACACACACACACATCTCATACACACGTACTCACTTAATCACACACATGTACCGCATGAGCACATACACGTACATACATGCACGCACATGCGCACGCAGGCAAACGCACATCCGTGCACACATAAACACCTTTACACACGCACACACACAAACACATACGCGCACCCTTGCACATGCACACACACGCACTCACGCGTGCCTTGCAGGTCACCGGTCCCAATATGCCTGAGGTACCTCGTTGGGAGTACTTCATAGGGGACCGCCCGCTCGCCCCCAACGTTGATGCACACCAGCGGCGAGGCTGCATCGCTCAGCTGGCCGCGATTGAAGACCACTCAGAGGCGGGCATCGTGGTGCTGAGTAGGGAGGTCATTGACCTTGTGCAGGTGTGTGTATGTGTTTGTGTGTGTATGAGGTGGGGCTGGGTGTGTGTGTGTGTGTGGTTGGCCTGGGGGGGGGTTGCGCGTGCGCGTTTGAGTTGGGTGTGGGCTTGGGTGGGTGGGGGTAAGGGGGGGGGGCGTCTGATTAAGTGGGTGTGGGCATGTAAGGTGAATGTAGATCTGAAGGTGAATATATAGGGTTGGCCAGAACCCTATATACACACCGGACATGACCAATTATGGGAATTAGAAAAACCGTATTTGTAAATACCGCATGGAAACATCGTATTTGTAAATACCGCATACTCATAAGTATGTATGGGACTGGCTGACTTATGTGTGTTTAGTAGGAAACGTGCATGGTGCACATTACACAGTCTCCAGGAGGCAAGAGCGTTGCAGTGCAGTGCTGGAGGTTGTGGACCTTCGTGCAGATGTGCGAACCTTAACGTTCAACGTTCTTTTGACACGTGTTGTGTGAACAGCTCAGGCTGTGGTGTGGTGTGGGAGGTGCACGCACACACACACTCACTCTGACACACATACATACACACGCACACACGCACACGCATGCACGCACACACATGCACGCGCACACACACAAACACATATCCAAATAAGCGCAAAAATGAACACGACACACCCACAGACGCACAAAAACAAGCACGCCACACGCATGCACACATCCTGCAGCATGAGTGGGACATGGAGATGTTACCTGACGACGTCGCCAAGATATGGGCCCCCATTTTCCCCTTCACCATCCCCACACGCACACCCGGACCCACACCTTTGAAACAGCCCGCCTCCTCTGCAGCCAACAACCCTTCTCCCACCCCTCAACCCCACCATACACGACACACACCCTCTAAGCAGCAACGCAGCAAGTCTCCTGCCGCCCCTTCGGGCCGCGTGGACAGGGGGGGGTCTGCTGGATCGGGAGATTCGGGGAACGAAGAAGGTGCGCAAGGCTGTGTGTGTATGAGTGTGCGTCTTCATGTGTATGCGCATGTGTGTGTGTTTGTGTTCTTAAAAGTGTGAGTGTGTGTGTCTCTAGGAGCGTAGGTATATAAGCGCCACTATGCCACAGCATAATGCCACACATGCCATTGGCAGCATACACTTAAGCAGAGCATCTGCTGGGCAAAAGCGTTGAGCGGGTGTCGGAGATGTGTGAGGCTGCGGGCATTCTTGTCCAAGTGTGTGTGTGTGTGTACGTGTGTAGCGCTGCTAAGCAGCAGCATGCTGTGTCTCTTCCGCTGTTGGGGCAAACATTACAGATGCAACAAATCTATCAGGTAACCAATGTAATTGTTGGGTTGGCAGGTCTTGGGCATGTAAGGAAGCTTGGAAGGGCAGGGGATGGGTTTGGAAAAGGAAGCGGGCGAGGATGACTTTTTGAGCTTGTACGTACGAGAGCCTCTCAGTAATGGGGAAAAGCGGGCAGGTGCTGATCCTTTCTACCCGGTGCAAGTACTGCTCATGTGCGCGCACGCACACACACAAACACACAGACACGCACACAATGTGAAGTGCTTGGCACGACTCAAGACCGCTCACTGCCATGAGTTTAAATGCTGCTGTCACGCATGCTGAGCATACATGGTGTCCACATACTGACCGCACGTACATCTGAACACGCACGTGACTTGTGTGTACGAATACAGGAGGACCTATTGTCGTGCACGACTTCAATCACGACTCTAAAGCGTGCTGTGGGATCATGACACACACACATACACACACGCACGTACATACATACAAATACACCTTTGCCTTATGTACATAACTACAGGAGGACCTGTTGCCATGCACGAGTTCAATCACTGCTCCCATATGGTGCAACGCCGGGCAGCAGGTTTGCTGCGCATGCATGTGCTAGGCAGTGTGCGCTCTCGCATTGAGGTGGGTGCTAAGTGTGTGTGTGTGTGTTTGTGTGTGTGTTCTCGCAAACGACCTGCTTACACCAAAACAACAGCGTGCAGCCTTTTCAGAATTGGCACGTTACACACACGCGCAAACACACTCACACACACATACACACATATACACACACAAATGCGCACACGTGCACACACACGCTCTCACACACACACGTGCACATACGCACGCCATCTTGTGTACCCAGGCGGGCCACCTGGACTTCATTAACGAGATCCGACCCCTGACCTGCATATTTCTGGGCTTCCCCTCTCTGCTGGACGAGCGCCACGGTGTACCGCATGCAGAGCAGGTGAGTGTTGTGTGTGTTGTGTGTGTATGTTGTGTGTGTGATATGTGCCAGTAAAAGCGAAGGGGCATGCAACACGTGTGTGAGTGTTAATGTGTACGCCTCTACGTCAAATCCTTAGGGTGTGCCAGATCCGTATAAGTATAATTATAGGTATTATACGGTACGGTATATACGCTGTATGATACAGGGGGGGGAGGCCGTATCCACATTCCATAGTTTCCGTATCAAAAATGTATATGTATTATACGGCGCATGAATGCCGTATATACGTCGTATTCCGTATATAAATACCATATATAAATACGGTGCAAAATCTTATTTCGAATTGTACATCCCAGACTCAGGTTTGAATCCCAGCAGAAACAGTCCTTTTTGCTCTTTGGGGTGAAATTTTTTCTTTGCGACAGTTGTAATTAAGCACTCCCTTGCTGCCTTGGGACCACTCTCTTTAATTGCATGTATCTGCATCGATCACAATGATTTACTGGTGGTTAGAGTAGTTGGGCTTATTTTTGCACTGGAAATGGCCATTTTGGGGTCTTTTGGCTTTGGAAAGGCCAAGCCCTTCAAACTTTGATTTTTTGGTACAACTAAATTGGAAACAGCTGTGCAGCTCTTCAAGACCTACAAAATGAGCCTATTATGAATTAAAAAGGATACCAATTTCTCCGTACATACAGAATACGGTTTTATACGGTATATACGGTATTTGAAAAGGTGATATACGGTTCTGGCCAACCCTACAAATCCTCAATGTCAATTACATGTCCTTGTACCTGTAATCTGTACGTCACTTTGTTAGCATACTAGGTATGTATTGCTTGGTTATCTCTTTTCCTTTTAAAGGATTGTGTGGGAATCGCTCCATGACGCCTCTGTCTGCTGCACTCCCTGCTGCACGTGCCGCCTTCACAAAGTAAGCTTAGTACTCTTGAGTGGTTGCCGAGAATTCCTGCACTGTTTTGCTGCGTAAGTGTTTAGGGTGTCATTGCCAACCTTTTATCTGTTGCACTCCAACTGGCTCCCCTGCTTAACTCCTACTTGCAGAGCATTACACACAGGACCCTTCACACACAAGCAGGAGGACAAAAAGCGCAAGCATGTCACATAACTTATAGGTTTGGGCGCTCATCCCTATTTACTCTGCCTCCTCTTTCACACACACACACACACAAACACGCACACGCGCCCCTCCCATCAACACACACACATACACACACAGGTGGCCGCTGTGCAGTTCACGGTGCAGTGCGTTCAAGAGGTCATGCACAAGTGGGACGGCTCCTTCATGCAATTCCGTTGCGACGAGAAGGGCTTTGTAGCAATCTGTGCCTTTGGCCTGCCAGGGCACACGCACGAGGACAACGCATCGCGCGGCATCCTCGCAGCCCTAGATTTGCTGAAACGCATTAAGTAAGTGGTGGTGTGGAAGCACGCCCCTTCTTGCGGGGCAGGTGTGTGTTTGTGTAAGCGTGTGTTTGTAGTGTCTGGGTGGGTGTGCATGTGTGTACGTGTGTATGTATGCGTGTGTGCGGGTGTGTTTGTGTGGGTGCGTGTGTATGCGTGCGAGGGTGGATGTATGTTTTGTATGGCAATGCAATCTACAGGTGTCAGAGGACAGGGGCGTGTGCTCCTGATATGCCTCTGTGTTTGCAGGCTTGTCTTTCCAGGCAGGCTCACCACAACATGCTCTTGTGCTGTGCTGCAAAGGCCAACCCTGCCTACACGTCTTGTTCTGCACGATGAGTGCCCTCCCCGCACAATGGGTGCCGTCGCTGCTGCTTCCACAACGTCCCAGGAACCCCCATGTACGGCCTGCCACTGTGAACCCCAACCGCCCAAGTCGCAAACACACGGCCAGCACAGCATGTCCACACTTTGTTTTGATAGGCATGTGACGTATGGCTCTATCCACTGCATCACCATCACCACCGACGCTTCACACTCCGTACATTTGCAGGGACGGCTGACTCCGTGTGTGTGTGTACGCTTTGTTCCATGGCTCCATCCACTACATCACCACTACCACCACCATCACCACCATCACCATGTGTGTGTCTACACATTGTTCCATGGCTCCATCCACTGCATCATCACTACCACCACCATCACCACCATTGCATTCTTTCCCATACCTCTGCAGGGATGGCCAGCACCGTGTGTGTGTGGGTGTGACCACGGGAGACCTACTGTGTACGTGCGTGGGCGCGCGCAAGATGCGCTCTGAGTACACTGTGTTCGGGGACGCGATCAACCTGTCCGCCCGACTCATGATGAAGTGCAGGGGGGGTGAGTCGCCTTGCTGCCCTTTTCTCTCTGTCCTAGTTGCAGCTGTGGTGTTGCAGCTTGCGGTGTTGCAGCTTGTGGTGTTGCAGCTTGCGGTGTAAGAATGCCGTACTTTGAGTGCACCGTGTTTCTGAGGGTGCCTGTACCCTGTCTGTCTGCCCGGCTTGTGATGTAGGACAGGTGGGTGAATTGGAGTCGTGTGTTTTGGTCGTGGCTGAACGCCTTACGCGTGTGGTGGGGATCTGCCTCTTTACAGAGTCGTGCATGGACATACACGTGCACGCGCACACACACACATGCACACACACGTTCCCAAACGTAGATATACACTCATACAAGAAGGCTCACTTGGACACACACACACACATACACACATGCACGCACACACACATACACATCAAGGCAAGCATAGAGTCTTGCACACGCATACAACGGTGACATCAGCTTCTGTCAAGAGCTGGCTTCAAGCCTGCGGCCCTCGTGACCCCATTGTCCCTTATTACTGTATGAGCACACACTCACATACACACTGATTTGCAGGCATGGGTGACATCTTGTGTGATGAGCCGACCTTCTCCAATGCCAAATACAAAGCTCAGTTTGAGGAGCTGGACCCACTGACTGTTAAGGGCAAGAAGATGCCGGTGCGTGTGTGTGGGTGTGCATGTGTTGTGTGTGCATGTTTGTGTGTGAGTATGTGCACGTGCGCGTCTGAGTGATGTGAGCATACACACTTTTGAGGTGCCACCAGGCTCTGGCGCGATGCTGTGGATTCACACTGATCTCTGTCCAGGCCAAGATCCAGCTGCTCCATGCCGTGCACCTTTGTGGCGGCTATTCGTCTCTCATGAGTAGGGTTGGCTAGAACCAAATATATACACCGTATATGACCGTATACTTGGTGATTTCCCTGCCAAAACTACCGTATATCCACCGTGTATATACATGGTTCTGGCCAACCCTACTCATGCGTGAGCTGCGCTGGCTGTCCGTGTACCTCACAGGCACGCACACAGTTTACACTGTGAAGGCACTGTAAAGGCACTGCAAAGACACTGTATACACACTGTAAAGGCACTGCAAAGACACTGTATACACACTGTAAAGGCACTGCAAAGACACTGTAAACACAATGTATATGCATTGTAAAGGCACTGCAAAGACACTGCAAAGACACTGGAACCACACTGTAAACACAATGTATAGGCACTGTAAACACATTGTAAACACACTGTATAGACTGCATACGAATGGGCCATGCACAAAACGCTGGCTCAAAATCTGACGTGCACAGGTCATGGTGTTCAAAGTTCTGCCCTACAACAATTCAGCCGGTGGGGGTGCGCCCAGCACACACAAGCTCATGCACAAAGGCAGCGGTGGCAGTGATGGTGGAACCATCAACGGCCCTCCAGAACGCCCTCTGGTGAGTGTTTTGTTGCGGATATGGATGATATGTGTGCCTTCATGTGGGCTGTGTGTTTATGTGGGTGTGAATGTCGGTTTGTGTGGGGGGGCTGTTATGTGCGTGTGTAATACGCAGGGTTTGATCATGTGCTTTGCTTGTTCAGTTTCACTGCCTGCACTTTTGTCCCTATTACTCAGGGCTTGCAAAAAGCTCCATGTCTGAAACGAGTACAAGTAAATGATATACACACACGCATATACAAAGTCGTGCAACACCCCTTTTCCTACACACACGCCAAAGCACACGCACATACACATATACACATACACACTCGCGCACAGGTCGGGCGTGACACAGAAATTGGGTTCATCCTGCAGCGGGCGACCAACATGGTTAGCGGCATGGCAACAGGTGGTGCCATCGTGATTGAGGGCAACACAGGTGAGCGTTTAGGGGTGGGTGGGTGGGTGGCAAGGCAACAGGGAAACAGGCTAGGCTGTGCGTGTGCTGCATGGCAAAAAGGGTGGTGCCATCGTTATTTAGGGCAACACAGTTGTGGGTGTGTGGGTGCTTTTGTGTCTGTTTAATGCATTCCAGCTTTGGCGAGTGTATGAACCTGTGGCGTTGTGTTTGTTACTAGCCACTAGGGTTGGCCAGAACCATATATACATACATACCATACATAAAGAGTATCACCGTCCCTAATTATTTGTTTATTTGAGGGGGTTAATGGTTATCTGAGGAAGAGATCTTTTTCTGGCTGGGGTTTTCCGATTTTGGGGGGGGGCGGTGATCGATTTTTGCTGCAAACACACACACCCCACATGCAATAACGTACACAGGCATGGGCAAGACCAAGCTGCTCATGGAGGTGCGCAAAACCCTGGAGCGCGTCAACACCGACACGATAGCTGACAATGGTAAACACGCATTCCACCTGTTCTACGGCATTGCTGACATCGCCAACAAGGCGCAGAAGCTGCACCCCTGGCGCCGCATCCTGCACGACCTGTTTGCCGTGGATCTGCATAGGGGGGCGCAGCTGGGCACGGGCGGGGTCAAGGGGCTGCCACAGGTGGGGATGCTTGTGTACAAATGTGTGTGTGCGTTTGTGCGTGCGTGGATGTGTGAATGTGTGAGTGGGTGGGTGGGTGTGATATGGTGCCGATCTGAATATGTTTCAGCATGTGTGGGTGTGGATCTTTCTAGGGGAGCGCAGCTGGGCATGGGCGGGGTCAAGGGCTGCCTACAAAGGGCTAATGTGTTTGCGTGTGTTTTCTGTGACCTAGTGTGTGTGTAGGTGAGGTCTTGCATGGGGAACTCAGAAGCGGCACATGCAGACGGTAAGAGGGGTTGCAAGTGGGTGATTACGCTGTGTGCTGTGAGCATGGCTGTGCGCTTAAACATGTGGCTGTACTTGCGTGTGTGTGTATGTGTGTGTGCCTGTGTGCCTGTGTTGAGGGGCTGTGTGTGTGGGTAGCGCTGCTGGCCATTTGTTGGAGGTGGGAGAGGGTGGGATCATAATGAAGTACGTAGTGATGAGGTATGTAGTGATGAAGTACGTAGTGAAAGTCAATGCAGGCATTCTACCAATCAGTACCCATGCTACTACTAGCACTCACTCGTGCAGATGTAAGAACACAGCTGGCTGCATCTCTGCACTTGACACCTGACCTCATGCAAACGCACACGCACATACACACACACAAGCACGTGCACACGCGCACACACGCTCTTTGACACATGCATTTAAACGCGCACGCAGGGACGCAACGCACGCAGACACAGCAGCATGGACTACAACTCCATGGAAGGCATCAACCCTCTAGAAGCAGCATTGCCTCCCACCTTGCTAGGCGAGCAGCTGGCTGCACGCTTCCCCACGTACAACTCAGAGTGGCGGAACCATCTGTCCGAGCTGTTTGATCTCCCCCTACACACGTGCGTGTCTCGGGTGTGGGTATGGGTGTAAGTTTTGTAAGTGGGGGTGAGTCAATTTTGATGCGTGCGTTGGGGTGCGGGTGTGGGTGTGGGCGCAGGTGTGGGTGCATACGTTCAGCTTCTGTTTGCTGGCACATGCTCTGGTAGTTCATAACGTCAGCTTTAGTATGACGCTGTATTGGCTCCGATTTGATGAAGCGGTGTGAGTGTGTGAGTATTTGCCCTTTCATTGTTAAAAGGGAGCATGATTGCGCACTTGCTCGGTTGCCCCCCTTTGGTAGTCACAAGTGACTTTGTGTAATTACGGGGCACACAGACTTTGTTGCACAACACAAATTAGGGAGCCTCTTTGCCTCTACTAGCCTGTCTCACCTGACAACTAACAACACGCACACACACACATACACACACATTCACACACACATTACGCACGTACACGTACACACACGCACAGTGTCCCCAAGGGCCCCAACCTCCCCACACCCGGAAGCACTCCCACAACCTCCTCCACCTTAGCCAATTTCCATCCCCCTCCACCCCCTGCCTTGTCCTCCCCCCCCGAGCACACAGCGGCAGCAGCAGCAGCAGCAGCCCCAACATTTTTGAGCAAACTTTTGCATAAGCCTAGCGCTTTACCGCAGAGGGACAGCAAGGGTACAGACATGCTACGTGCCCCACGCTGGCTGCGCAGCAACTCAGAGACGAAACCACAGGTGTGTGCAGCTTGAGCATTGTACGGCGCGCGCGCACACACACACACACACACTCACACCCACACTCACTCACTCACACACACGCTCACACACACACACACACACACACACACTCACACCCACACTCACTCACTCACTCACACACACGCTCACACACACACTCACTCACACACACGCTCACACACACACACACACACACACGCACACACACACACTCACACTTACACTCACACTCACACTCACACTCAAACTAACAGGGAGTAGGGGGACCACTATCTTCTCCACGCAGCAATACTCTCCACAACTCCCTGATCTCCCCGTGCAACAGCGCCTCCAATGTACTGCCATTGAACACAGGCAGTGGGTCACACGCAGCTGCAGTACAGGTGTGCATATATGTGTGTGTGTGCAGTGGAGGGGTGTGTGTGTTTGTGCAACAAATGTATGTGCCTGTCTTGTTCGGCATGTGTCGATTTAAGCACAACCTCAAAATCTTGATGCCAAGAGTGACATGTGCTCGATTTCTGTGTATGACGGTTTGAGCGTGTTTTCTGTGTGTGCGTGGGTGTGCGTGCGTATGTGCCTGATTTCCTCCTCAAGATTGCGGCGGGAGGGCAGCAGCAGCTCCCAAAAGGTGCAATTGTGTGCTTGCTCCTGAGTGTGTTTTGTGTGTGTGTGTGTGCTTGATTTCCTCACAGGAGTTGCGGCAGGAGGGCAGTGAAGGCTTCGCAGGAATCCAGCCAATGCCTAGAGTGCAGCGCTCCAAAAGACGATGGTCTTTGGCCCACTTTGGATCAAATGTGAGTGTATGAATGTTTACTTAATTATGTGTATGTAGGTGCATGCTTGCGATCATGTGTGTGTGTGTACTAGTTTGAACACACATGTGTGTGTTTGTATGTCGTACCAGCTTGTACGTGAGGAGACTGGTTGCTGTGTGTGTGTACTTGGGTGCTTATGTCGTGGTCCATTTCTAATTTGAAGGCAATGGTCCAGACGGTTGTAAAGCACACACATACACACACACCCACTTACACAATTACACACGTGCAGTCTGCACGCTTTGAGGTGCCTGCCCTGGAGCTTCCTTCTGTGCGCTCCCTTGCTGAGCCCCACCTTCTGCTCCACAACCAAGAAGGCCAAAGCCACATGAGCTCGTTGGACATGGACCACTTAAAGGTGGGAGGGTGTGTGCGCACGCTTGTTTGCATCTGTGTGCGTGCGTGTGATTTTGCAGGTCTGAGCGTGTCACATCATAACACTCCTGTATGGCCCATCTCAGATGTCCATGCTTTCCTCACAGTGTGTCTATGAGTGTGTGTGTATGTGTGTACAACCTTTGCTAGAAACCAGATCCAGCAAAAAAACGACAAACCTTGACGCGCACACACACGCTGCAGGACTCCAACCCCCACATGATGCTCCAGCAACTGCTGCCGCAACAGCAAAGGCAGGCGACCACTGGTGCCGCAAGTCAGAGCACCGACATTTCCCCCCATCACACATTTGCACGGCGCTCGAGCCTCCTCCCCCGCTCGCAACCCCTGCACAAGATGTCCATGCAGATCCAAGACCACCACCAGCAGCACCACCACCAACAACAACAGCCGCCGCAGCTCCTGCGGCACTCACAGCAACTCCCGCTCTTTCCACCTCAGCAGCAGCAGCAGCAGCAGCAGCAGCAGCCGCAGCGGCGGCGGCAGCAGCAGCGGCAAAGCAGCTCAAGTCGCTCCTCTGAGGGTTTCCTTCCCATCGCCCCCGATCATCATCAGTTAGAGCACACAGGCACAGCCGCACCCCACCTCCCCACCCCTGACCCAAATTCCCCTGACAAAGGCATGGAAGGCCTATGCCTGCCCTCTGCTGCTGCTGTGCTACCAGACCACCAGCACAGTGCATCGTCCCTCCCCTCCCTCCCTCGCAGCCCGTTTGCAGCACTCGCGCACCCCGCGGATGGGGGCGTGCTGCCCCCACAGCCAATGCTGCAGGGCGACAGTGCACAGCAGCAGCAGAGGCAGCACGACTCGCAGCCGTTCCAGCAGAAGCAGGCCCAGCAGGAGGAGCAGTCGACGCAACAGCAGCAGCAACAGCCCTCGACTCCACACGCCCAGGACAGCCCCAGTGCGTTAAGCGACGCAAATGTCGCACAAGGTCGCTCACTGTTTGCTCGCAGCACGAGCAGCAGCACGCAGCGCTCCGAGCGCTCGCTCAGCGAGAGGCCTGGGTCGCGGCAGTCGCTCCCCACCACCCGGCAAGATTCTGGTGGCGGAGGGTTGGGGGGTGGAGTGAAAGCAGGGTCTAGCTCAAGTGCGGTCCAGCATCGTCGCGTGCACAGCTTGCCCAGAGCGTACAGCCAACTGTCCGTGGAGGTGCAGGCGCAGACGCAGCAGTCGATCCAGAGCGCCAGCTCAGCGATCGTGCAGGTAGGGCAGGAGGGGGTGCATGTCTGTGTGTGTGCTTGCGTGCGTGCGTGTGCGCATGTGTGTGTATGTGTGTGTGTGTGTTCGTTCGTGCGTGTTTGTGTGTCAGCACGCAATCAGGTGGTGGTGCACACAATGGTAGCAGCAGGCACACAGACACATGCGTGAATGCATTTGCTCCCTTGTTTGAAGCTGGCACACGAGTGGTATTTATCAGTTCACCCTGGCAAGCTGCTGCTGGCTGTTGACAAGCGATGGTAAATAAGGCTATGCAAGCGTGCTTTTGCCACTGGGACTGTGTCTGTGATCCCCACAGAGGTGCACCTCTGTTCACCCACTCACAGAGCCTGCGTTTGTGCAATCATTGCAGCATGTGCTGCATCCGTCCTTACATTGCTCAAACTAATGCTGCTCACGTGTTGCGTATGTGGCCCAAACTGTGACCCCTAAAAACATCTACACAGCACGCAACGCACACATGCACGAACACACACACACAAGCAAGGAAACGACACACGCACACACGCACATACTTGCAATAGCATACTGACAATACTAGCCCACGTGCGCGTCACACACCACAGGGCAAAGGCATTCCGGAAGACAACTCCATTAGACGCACGCGCAGCACAGCGACAGCGACAGCGCGAACACCCCACACCACTCAAGGGGGAAACGCACTCATCACCACAGAGGCCATTGGGGGCGTGGGAGGAGGGGCCAACGCGCAGAAGAAGGTAGGGTGCAAGGCTCGTGTGTTGGTCTGTGTGGTTATGTACATATGAGTGCGGGTGAGTTTCATTGGTATAGGAGGACCAAAGTGCAAAGGAAGGTGGGGCGCAAGCCTCATGTGCTGCTCTGTGTGATTGTGTACATACGGGGGTGGGTGAGTTTCATTGGTAGGAGGAGCCAACGTGCAGAGGACGGTGGGGTGCAAGGTGCAAGGCTCGTGTGCTACTCTGTATGATTGTGTACATACGGGGTGGGAGCCAAAATGCCAATATGTCATGGCAGTGGGGAGTGTGTATGCTGCTCTGCTATGTTGTAAACACATGTGTGTGTGGGTCCGGGAGTATTAGGAAGGCTGGAGTCTACAAACGAAGCGGGAAACACACACATCCCTCCTTAGTCCTGGTAAAGCACGTACAGGCAAAACACACACACTCATACACGCACACATGCGCATTCACACACACACACACATGCACACATACGCACATACACAGGACTCCCTGAACTTTGTCGTCCACATCATCCGTGAGTTTGCGCTGCTGTATGGCCCGGTTATCATCCTGCTGGAGAACCTGCACGAGTTTGACACCTGGTCATGGCAGCTGCTGGCCAAGATCGCTGAGGTGCGTATGTGCGTGTGGCTTGTGCATGTGTGTGCGTGTTCGTGTTTGTGTGTGTGCAACATATGATTTAAGGCCTGCGTGTCTTAAACACGCCAAAAAGCCCTGTGCTGCCACAGCGGTACCCATGCAAGATACACACACATGCACACACATACACACACATGCACACACACATGCACACACAAACACACACATGAACACACACACACATGCACACACAAACACACACACACACATGCAAAAAAACACAACCCACAGGTGCTGACCCCCAATGTGCTCGTGCTTGCCACCACTCGCCCCAACGAGCCTCCCGTGACCACCACCCAGCACCACCTCCATGGCAAGACTGCTCTCACCCAGAAAGTGGCCGTCATGTACCGCCATCTTTTGAAGCTGCCGACCACCAGCTGCGTGCACCTAGAGCCCTTCACCTTCAAGCAGACACAGGCCCTCATGCTGGTGGGTGTGGGTGTTGGGTGTGGGTGGGTGCATGTGCGTGTGCGGGTGCGGGTGCGTGTGCGTGTGTCTGGGGGGGGGGGGTGCTTGTGCGTCTGTGGGTGAGGTGGAATATGAGGGGGAAGGAAAGAAGAGTTCCAGGTGTGGGTATGTGATATTACATACTAGGGTTGCTTATCTGGTAATGGACCCAGGTATTCCTGTGTGTTTGGATGGATGGTTTGTTTGCTCAGGAGTGCTTTTGGGTGGAGTTACTCATCTACCCAAGTGCAAAGTGCACCACAACACACAGGTTGCAGGACTTGCCATCTTTAGCCCTCCTCCTCATCCTCCCCATCCCCCTTTTCAAAACGCTCTCTTCCAAATGTACGCACTGTTGACCTGACCAAATGCACAGGATCAGGTCTGGCTTCATTCCCTCTCTGGACAGCACCCACGACACACCACTCCCCACGCAAATAAGTGCTCATCATCATTGGGATGCACTGTGTAGGTCATGTCTAGCTTCACCTTTGTCCCTGGGCATCATCCATTGGCACACTACCACCCACTCTTATTGAAATGCATGTGCAGGTCGCACCTGACGTCACTTTCATCCCTGGGCTGCATCCACACTACCACCCACCCGTCTCTGTCGTTGGAATGCACTGTGCAGGTTGTGTCTGGCATCACTTATCCTGAGCAGGTTGTGTCTGGCATCACTTACCCACGCACTGTGCAGGTCGTGTCTGGCATCACTTATCCTGAGCAGTACGTGCTGGCTGTCATGGACAAGACAGGAGGCATGCCCCTGTACACCGAAAAGGTGAGCATGTGTGTGTGTGCGTGTGTCGATGTGTGCGTGCGTGCGTGCGTGTCCATGTGTGCGTGCGCAAGTGTGTCCTTTGACACACCTTTCATTAAAAAGCGATGTGCGTCATGGCAGCCATGACAAGCGGCACGTGGCATGCTCCTGTGTGCCGAGACTTCTTGGTGGCGCGTTAGGTTTGTTGCTGTCCAGAGTCCATGCCGTGAGTTCACACGTGATAGGGGGCAAGAGCTGTGGCAGCTCCGTCCTTTGGCATGCTACGTTGTGACGGTGGATTATTATGTGTGTGTGTGTGTGCGTTAGGAGCACTTCAGCACTAGGGTGTACTGCCCATCATTAGTCCCACTCATTATGTTTCCCCCCACGCCTCTCAAGAAACTCACACTTGTTGTGTCAAGTACACACACACACGCACACACACACACACACACATCGCAGGTCACTGAGTTCTTGTGCCAGAAGCCTTGGCAAGCTGACCAAGGGGGGGAGTTTGCGGCCAACGTCAACAAGATGATTCGCAACCTCAACTTCCAGCAGGTACAGAAAACGGGATCCCAAGAGAGACTGCTATGGCAAAAGCATAAGGCCCTGCGCTTAAATTCAGCAGAGGCAGGGATTGCAACTGCACCGGCATCACGCCTTGTTGCAGACTTTAATATGGGATTGGAAACAAACGTGCAACAATAATTGCAGGAGATTTCTTTTGAAATGAGCAGCCTCGGGTTCTTTGCTGGAACCTGGGGTCGCTCATAGCTTAGGTAGGCACGAGGAGGCACCATTTGTGTGTGTGTGTGTTAAGCATGAGACCTTCCTCAACCTCACAATTCCTGACAGGGAGTAATAGAGAGCACCTGGGCAGTCGGAGCCCAGCTTAGCTAAACCCTAAACCCACGTTGTATCAACCTTTTCCCCCTCGTGCTAAATCCAAACGGCTTGTTTGATCTGACATTGAATTTGTGAGTCTGAATGATGACATGTCTAGATCATTGCCAGTCATCATTGTGCGGGTGGATCGCCTGAAGCACAGTCAGGAAAGCACTTGGCCCTCACTTGCCTGCACTAATCTCCACCTCGACTCATGCAAAAAAAACACGTGAAATCACACACACACACACACTTACACACACACACACGGGCGCACGAGCACGCACACACCACACACACACATACACACACACGTACGTGCAACGTGCAGGTCATCATTGAGCGCATGGACCGCTTAAAGCCGGGGGTGCACTTGACCTTGAAGGTGGCCTCTGTGATGGGTCAGTGGGTGGACCTGGACATCCTGCACCGCTTCTACCCCATCAACAAGTCCAAGGACGAGCTGGGTGGCCACCTGGTGAGATGCCTGAGGCTCAATTAGTCATGTGGATTTGGTTGTGCGGTCCCTCCTAGTCGCTTCTTTAGCCCCACAAACAAGTGTGTATGGACGTGTTGGGGACTACTTGGTGAGATGCCTGGTCCCTCCTAGTCGCTTCTTTAACCCCATCAACAAGTGTGTATGGACGAGTGGGGGACTCTACTTGGTAAGATGCCTCAGTCGTTTGTTTTGTCATGTGATGTTGGTTTTGTTCCCTCTCAGTATTCACCGCTTCGACCCCATCAACAAGTCTATATGGACGAGTGGGGGGACCCCCTGCTGAGATGCCTTGCAGTGCCTAAGCTTACGAACCACTCATAGAAATGCATGCAAAAACACATGGCACACGCCCACACGCAACGCGCACACAAATGCATGCATGCAGATATATAAGCACACACACACACGCGTGCGTAAACACATGCACCCACATACATACATTCTTGTAGGTTGAGCTGGAGCGGGGCAACTTCCTGAAGCCGACTGACACTGAGGGGGTTTGGGAGTTTAACATGGTAGAGCGTGACATTGTGTATGAGGTAAGCAACAAAGCTTTCTATCACGCATGGCTGGCATTTCACCAGGGCTTCTTACTTCTTATTGAGCAACAACTTGCCGTTCAAGAAACCGAAGAGGTTTCATGCGTGCTCTGTGTTTGTGTGTGTGTATGTGTGTGTGAATATGTTTAAATGGGTTTGCAGGACAGGCCATCGGATGCTCAAAGCAGTAGCAGCTACATGCAAGATCACTCTAGAGAGGACATGGCATAGACAACAGGCTGGCAATTAAAGGCCGTGCCCTCTTTTCATACATGCATGCATGCATGCATGCAAACCAAACGCAAGCACCTTCACCAAGAGGTTACAGCATTGCCGCATACCGCCAGAGGTGGCCTACTTAGCGTGCAGAACCAGGCTGTCGAGTTTGATGCAGCACGTGCCTACTCATGGCCCGTGCTGCCAAATCCGACGATGCACACAATTCTCTCGTGTGGCACAGCTTTAATGAGCACTGATCATGAATAAACAAAGCCGACAGAGCTGTTGGAAGGGGCGGCCTTGTCGCTTGGTTTACAAGCCTGTTGCTCACCCGCGCTTTTATTGGCTTGCTTGCTTGCTTGCTTGCATGCACAGCTGCATGTGCTCGTGCACGTGTGAAAGATTGAAAGCATGTGTGGCTTTGTTCCCATTGCAAATTTAACGCTTGCAAAGGACTCACACTTCACCTGTACTGTCACATACGTATCCCTGCACAACACACAGAACACACAGATACACATACACACACGCAGGTCATCCCCATGCACACACGCAGGTCGTCCCCATACA
>Ga0307945_1000492_pt1 | contig 27221 bp, 23 predicted proteins | sample OrgLakmetagen228_FD_201818 | JGI IMG/M metagenome (GOLD analysis project Ga0307945, IMG submission 201818) | Saline water microbial communities from Organic Lake, Antarctica - #228 | ecosystem: Environmental > Aquatic > Non-marine Saline and Alkaline > Saline | place: Antarctica: Organic Lake...
TCTCTCTCTCTCTCTCTCTCTCTCTCTCTCTCTCTCTCTCTCTCTCTCTCTCTCTCTCTCTCTCTCTCTCTCTCTCTCTCTCTCTCTCTCTCATATTTACACACACGCAAGCAAACATCGGTTTGGAATTTTCTCTGGTAGCAACCAGCAATAGAAAGAGTACTTTAAGCGCATGTTCCTGCACCAACCTCTGAAACCTCTGGAATTATTGTGTTTCACAAACATCTCAACTCAGAAATCCATTGCAACTTTTGCCGTGTTGCAGCATCCTTGTGACCATCAGTGCTTGATACTTTGAGGGCAAGAAATGAATCACAGCTTTGTCCTCGTATGGGCGGCCTCAGAGCTTGCAACAAAAATTTGCTCGTACTTTGTGGCTACTACATATACTTGTCTGTGTGTGTAGGGTACGTGTGTTGCCGTGCTCTTTTGTCTGCGTGTGTACACGCCTTTTTGCGTGCATTGCAGATGCTAGACATGTAATGTGATCAACTAGACCAAGGGTGGATGAAGGAAATGTTCCCTGCTTTGCTGCTCCAAAATCCGAAGCCAAACTTCTATGCAGCATGTGCCTCAACATCGTTGTATTTTAGTCTTGTATGTATGCTGGCTAGCACAAAAGGAACCTGGTCACTATTTACAGCACAACACTAATCTTTACTGTTATGATTCTCTGAATTCATTTATGAAATTAGTAGCTGCTTGTCTGAAGTGTCTCTGATCACAACGCAAAGCCTTTCCTAAAATACAAGAAAGAATCACTGCTGGAAATCAGGAGGGTCGCATGCTTGGCCAGTGACGATTGGTGATGGCATCGGAAAGGGCGCGCCTGGTATGGACAAATTTGGCAGCGTTGTAGGCAGAGTGTGCAGGGAGTGCAGAGAGTGCAGGGAGTGCACTCTGCAGGGTGCGCAGGGATTACAGGGAGTGCAGGGAGTGCAGGGAGCGTCGTAGGCAGAGTGTGCAGGGACAAATTTGGGAGCGTCGTAGGCAGAGTGTGCAGGGACAAATTTGGGAGCGTCGTAGGCAGAGTGTGCAGGGACAAATTTGGGAGCGTTGTAGGCAGAGTGTGCAGGGAGCTTGGTGGCCATTTTTTAAATTATAGTTTACAAGGCGTACACATTTGTGGGGTTTGCTTTCAAGGTCGCGTCTGGTTTCTGTCACCTTTGTTGCGGCTACTGTAAATGTTTAAATGCTTCAAGATGTTACTCTTCGGAGGTTGGTGTGGAGGGCTATGCGGTGTGAAAGACTGTGCGGGTTCAATAGAAGCAACAGCAGTTGTTATAATGCACTTCCTGCTTGTTGGAAAGGACAAGTATCCGTATACACTTCATATTTGATCCTGATTTTTACTGGTCATCAAATTTGTTTTGGGTGCGGCTTTTGCACCCTTTTGGCTGAATTTCAGGATATGAATAGAGCAGCCGAGCAAAATTAACATTACTCTAAAGAAACGAAAAGAAAGACTCCGCTGGTAGTGATGACACAGCCAGCATGATTACGGGAGGTGGTTACTTAGGTGCCCGCACCAGGCAACTCCCCACCGCGCAAACAGTTAATAAGAAATTAATGTGGGTCTCTAATTTGCAATGCCGTACAAGTCGAAAATGCTCCAACTTTTTGATGCTCTTCTTCAAGCATGAATTGCAATTTTGCATATTGCATTACGAGTAAGATTGACCCATCTTTGAGGCAGCCTAGTTTTCAGAGGACTTCCTAAATTTTTGACTAATTGTGCTAATCTAAAGATACCATCATCAGCATTTCCCTCTTATTCGTGTTCAAGGTCAGATGATTAGATCACAGAGCGATCAGAAGAACGATGGTAAAAGGTACAGGTTTCAAGCTTCAGGGCACGGCTATACCAACGCCGTTGTTTATGTGTTAGAGGCTGCAAAGTAGGACAATTTACTTATCCTGTGCTGGAAAAGGAGGCCAGATTGATTGTGTTGAGCATTGCTGCATTGCTGGCTTGCGCTCCTCTCAATTTTATTCTTGGATGGTCCACAGGACACCTATCCACGCGTGCGGAATTATAGGCTGGGAGCAGACCAGATGGCCGAGTAGCACTGTGTAGCCCGGGACCTACTCCTTTGGTACAAACTTCGATTTGCTGCCCTACCCTGTAAGGGTTTCTGCTGCAGGATATCTGCAGATGCCCAGGGAAATGTATAGCTAATTCACAAGGATTATACAGCTGCAGATAGACTGCAGCCTGCAGCAATCCGATGCCGCGACAGGAGGCGCATTTTCACCACCCTCAACCTGTCAGAAGCCATCAAAGGGCCTATCATTAGCATTACTACGTGGGGTGGAACAGGTCTGACTCGAACTTAAAAATTTTCGAACATTCAAAGTTTACTTCTACCTTCGAAGTCAACTTCTAGGTTCGAAATCAGAAGGGTCGAACCCAGTTCTAGATTCGCAGTGCACTTCAAGGATAGAAGTGCACTTCTAAAAAAGTGCCTTTCGTGCGTGTTGCATGCTCTTTTATTTTGCCAAGACCATTGTGTTTGTGAGCTGAGGAAACAGTTTTCCTTTCTGTTTACACCTTTTTTTGAGGACTTTTCAGCAGCCCAACCCTTTTTGCTGCAACAGGTCAACAACCAACTTGTTCATGATTTCCTTTCTCAGCAAAACACTAGACTTTTTCTTTCTGAGCTTACTGATTTATTTGTGGCTGGCCGAGACCAGTCAGTAGCCGATCAGCCAAACAACCTGGCTGAAGGTCACCCCCCATTGTAACCATTGTAACCATTGAACACTTGTGGGCCTCTAAATCTTACATGCTTGACTAAGACCACCCCCACAGATACAAGGGCTTTCCCAGGCAGAGCAGCCAATGCACTCAGGCTGTTCCTACAGAAAAAGAAAGCTATGCACATCAAATGCAAGGCACACGCACGGCTGTACAAATACAGTTCTGTTTTTCACACGTACAAAAATGTTCCTCTACATCCTTACTATTTCCTCCACAGTTCTGCCAAAAAACAGATGCACATTAAATGCAAGGCACACGCACGGCTGTACAAATACAGTTTTGTTTTTCACACGTACAAACATTTTTGAGCTTGTGAAAAACAGAACTGTATTTGTACAGCCGTGCGTGTGCCTTGCATTTAATGTGCACCTGCTTTTTGGCAGAACTGTGGAGGAAATAGTAAGGATGTAGAGGAACATTTTTGTACGTGTGATAAAAACAGAACGGTATTTGTACAGCCGTGCGTGTGCCTTGTCAGGTTTGAGCCGCATGCAAGAGCACAGGTGCCGCGACAGTACAAAGGTGTTGCAACACACATGGCACTTCTCCTATACAAGGGAACAATGGTACAAAACTATAAAAGCATAAAGTACAGGTATCGCACACTTTGGGCAGCGCACTGATAGCTGGCCTCTGGGCTCTGTTCGTATGCAAGGATGCATGTGTGTACGCACGCATGAATACACGCACAATGCGAACACGCACACACGCCCTGCTGGCACACACGCACACACGCCTGCTAAATAGCACGCACACAAACCCACACACAAACTCACACACACACCCATTCACCCACACCCACACACATGCACGCACGCACGGACGCATACACACACTTGAGGAAGAGGCTAGCATTGTAGGCAGGGAGCTCGCACACATCACTTATTTGTGCGCGCATCCTTTTTTTCTAGAACGTCCTCGTCATCAATGCGTCCGGTCTGGCAGTCTGGGTCCGAGTCGTTCGCTCCAGGCTCCATCTGCGTGACAGATGGCAACACCTTGGCAAAATGCTAACTGAAACTCATTCACCTTCAACGAAGATGGCAAGCCTGTATATGTGAGAGAGATGCCATCAAAATTGCAAATGCGCAGCATACGTTGGCTATTATACATGAGTTCCTGGGATTCAGAAAGGCCAGCAAAAAAGAAAAAGAAGATTGTTTAAAGACAGAATTGAAGAAATTTATATGTTGTAACCACTATACAAAAAAGAAGAAAGAGAATGGGGCATAATGCAAGCAATTAACATTACAAATGCACAGCATATGCTGTCTATATTAAATGGGGGTGTTCAATTTGAAATAGTCATGCATTCCTATGTATCTTGGGAACTGGGCTGCCCTCCACTTAGCATTTTACGTGAGGCCTTTCGTTGCCTTTTTCCCAAGGGAGCTGCAAACAAGCAAGAAGTTTAAGGCACTTCAGTGGTAAGGAAGATGCAAGTACAGCAAGTTTTTCTTCTCATAACCTTTCATCCCAAAATTATCCCCCAAAAAGAAGAGCCTTGATACATTGATTTTCAGTTTACTCTGCCGCAGCACCTCTCGGCTGTTGCTGATACGCAATGAACACACCCTACCTGCATGAGACTCCTCTGGATTGCTCGGCAGCTCCAAGAACGCTGCGTTTCCTGTGAATAGCATGGCATGAGAGGGAGTGCATTTGCAGGAATCCCTAACTGATCAGTAAACAACACATGCGCTTTTCGAAAATCTGGAGTGGAGATCTGGGAGCGCACAATTGGTAGCTGTCCATGAAGCTCAACTCACCTTTACTTTTCTTGTTGGGCCCTTTAGTACTGCCACGCCGTCTTCCTGCCGTCGCCCTCTTGGAGTGCAGCAGGAGCTCCATCAGTCGCTGCTCTATCTCCAATTTTAGTTCAAAGCAGTCCTGTGCACAAATGGCACAATAAAAACTAAAATTGTGTGATACTCATGTGTGTGTTTATTTGGATCATGTGGGTGTGCGTGTGTGTATGTGTGTGTTTGTTTTGGGTGAGCATGTGTGTGTTTATTTGGATCATGTGGGTGTGCGTGTGCGTGTGTGTGTTTGTTTTGGGTAATCATGTGTGTAATTATTTGGATCATGCGTGTGCGTGTGTGTTTTTTTGGGTGCCTCAGCAATGATCGGAAACAGGAATGTAGAGCAAGAGAGTTCTTGCAGAGCTGAGAGGCATGCAATTAGAGCAAGGAGATGGTTGTAGGTGGTTGTGCGCGCACTTACGTTAATAGTCATCCGTGCTGGCTCATTGCATAATTTGAAGATCTTGCTGAGAGTCAACATTGGTAAATTGCTGATAGGCGTCTTCAAGGTGAATTCTGGTAGACACTGCGCATGTGCAAGAGGTGATGAAGCCCACGAGATGAGTTAACTGATATGTCTGAGAGACTGGACATGCAAGAGGTGCACAAGCTTCAAGTCACTGCATATGACAATGTATACATGCACGTTTAACCATGAAGCCAGTGGTCTGCCTAGGCATGTGGACGCAGGTGTACATCCCCTGAAAGTCGGTGCGACAGTTTGCACAATACAGCATTTACGTGATTGGGGGTGCACCATGGCTTCAAACATACTGCAATGCAATACGTAAACTGTACACCCTGTTCACCCCAAGTGCCTGCAGCACTGGCACCTCTTCTCCGGTACTGCTGGATGCTTCACTGCAGGACGCCGCTGGGGCCCGTTGCACCCTGATCTGCTTGAACATCGCCAGTTCAAGCAAGCTCAGGGTGCCTCGCTTGCCTCACCTCCTCACGTCGCACGAATCCCTGCTCCTTATGCCGCTGTTGCACCTCCTTGCATTTGCTGTCTGTGGCTTCCAACCGCTCTTCCCGGACATGCTCCTTTGCTTGCTCCCTCTCAGTATCGATACCCCTAGCTTTGATGTCAGGGCGGTTCTTCTTTTTAGGGGGACGGGGAGGCCGTACCGCAGGACCTGCGTGTAAACACTATGGCAGAGTTCGGGTCACTGTTCCAACCAAGCCATGTGTGTTTGCTGGTGCTGGTGCTGCTGGTGCTGGTGCTGCAGCCTGCCTGCAGTACCCCAACATGTCCCTGGTGGGGATGGCGCACAGGTTGTTCAGCACGATCAGGGCCTCCATCACATGGTGGCTTGGCCTTGTATGACTCTATGTGCCACTGTATGTGCAAAAGCGTGGGAAAGCAAGGTGCAGAGTGTGTTGCAGTAGAGAAAGTTTGCGCCACTGTGCGTGCAAAAGCGTGGGAAATTTCTTTTCTTTCTTTAATGCACGATTTTTTCTCACCTCCGCCCCCTTGGCATGCCCCTGTGCAAGCATTTCGCGCCCATCAGTATCATAGAAGACACTAAAGCGGTAGACTGAGATCTCCGGGCTTCATGCTCATCTCCTCCTCCAATCTACGGACATCATCAGCTGTCGGTCATTTATGGGCGTTGTATGTATGGTCATGATGTCATGATCAACCCTGTTCCAACCAAGCGACACAAGCGAACCTGGACATGCATGAACCGTACCTCCAAAGTCCACAGCAACGAATCCTGGAATCGCTGCAGCGCGCTGTCCCCGTCATTCCACCCAACTCGGCTGAGCAGGGAGTCGCCCACGCGCAGCAGCAGCGGTAGGCAATCTTGATCTGGCAAGGGGAGCTGCTTTGTGGTGGGAGAGCACGCTGACAGTGCCGCAGGCTGACAGTGTAACTGTCACGGTTGTAGAGCAGGGAGTGTGTCGTGGCACGCTCACCTGGATGTTGTGTGTGAGAAAGTAGGCTCTCCGCGCTCGAGCCACACCGTCAAAGTCACCGAGCTTTATGGAAATATTTCTTATTATATTAATACTCCTGCTCCTTCACTTTGCCCGGGGAAAGTTCCCTTACTCACACTTGTGAAAACCACTAGTGTGGCAGTTAATTTGCACAATATTAGATATTATGATTTATGCAACGCCTGGAACGTTACAGACAGTGCCGCAGCGAGGTGCTGAAACAACTCCTTCGCCACCTGAGGGCCTCTTCGCTGTTGCTGGGCAGCCATGCGAAAAGCTGTGTGTAGAAACCTAAACCAAGCTACACAAAGACCCTGGATAGGCTAGCCTAAGTTCTGCTTGCATGTTCAAGTTTTTTTTTGTAATTATTATTAACGGTGCGTTTCAAATAGGATGGGATTAATTCTGAATTAATCACTCGAATTAATCACGTTTGAATTAATCACCCCTGAATTAATCACGTTGCGTTTCAAATGAATGTGATTAATTCGTAAATTAAAATGAACGACCAGACTGTTCGGTCTGTGTTGACCAGGAGTTCCACTTAGCAATCATGCCATTTTGTCCCATTTGACTGCCAGGAATGCCTAGGATCCCTGGAAGTTCGGATGGATGCCAGGCAGGGAGAAGCCTGGGCTTGCATCACGCTGTGCAGGCACTGCTCTGGGAGGCCTATTTGTTGCACGCACTGGTGGGGTATATTCAGGGTCACTATCTCTAGAGCCCCGTCTTTGAAGGCGCTGCATGACTGTTTTTAGTTTTAATACTGACTACTTAAGTACCCTACTGTAATTTGCGTTTGGCGGGAGTAGGGTACTTAAGTAGGGGGGGGAGGCTAAGTACCCCTACTTAGCACCTCCCTTTTAAGTACCCCCCTACATAAGCACCCCCTACTTAAAGGCACTAGTTATAAGTACCCCCCTACTTAAATTTACTGAAGTACCCTAGTTAAAAGCGTAGCAGCCCATCAGCCCATCTACCCTCTCTGATCTTGCCACAAGATCTGTGTCATTTGAGATCTGTACTCTAGACACCAGCAATAATTGGTTAAGCGTGTTGGTGCAGGAGCTTCTTGCCAAAAACCAAGAAAGAAGGGAAACCAAGAAAGAAGGGAAAAAATGCAAACCATCCTCGCTAGCTCGTAAAAAAAGCAATTGCTACATTGTGCAAACAAATGAGCTACCGCTGGTTAACTGCACCATAAATTGAAAAGCACTCATACATTTAAAGATATAAACTGCAGTCCATAGTATATAAATAGATATCAAGCCACAGAACTTTGCCAATTGCATAAACCCACAATATATCCACAAGCAGCAACACGGTAACAAAACTTTAGTCAGTACCTTCTACGTTTCTACTACCATACACAGGGGAATCACCATTTGTTGTGCCTCCCTTTCCAACTCCATCATCCGTCCTTCAACATTTCTCGCCCTTTTGTTCCGGATTGCTCGGCTGCATCTGTTACTTTAGGAGCTGTTTATGTGTTCTCTAAGTTTAAGTCTTTGCCATTCACGTGAAAAGTAACAATCGGAGGTTTGGACCCAAGTACGAGCTCGTTCCGTTTTAGCGAGAATTGGTCCATGAAGAGAACAAATTCAAAGCAGGCATATGTACTTAAATATTTAATGTTCGGCATATTTCTGGGCTTACCTAGTTCTTAGACACACTCATTATATGTGACCCCTTTAACCGAAGGAGGATTGTCTTATATTGTACCAGTCCACAGATGTCAGGACAGAACCGCAAGAGGATTGGACTACAACAGGATTACACAAAAATAATGGCGGCAAGCAGCAGCACCCACAAACTGACGATGCAGCTTCCTCAGCTGTGGAAAAAGAACGTGCGACTGCTTGGCTTAAACTGGAAACTCTGTGGAAAAAGAACCCTCATCATCAGACATGTAAGGCCAATCATCCAAACAGTCTGGCTGAAGGTCTCCCCAAGCAAATTTAAATCCAATAATCAGACATACAAACACGCAATTGACGCCTGAAAGACAGCATGTGGAGTTGTGCAATGAAAAAAGTTGATCCTAACCCTAAGGCCAAAAACTAGGCAAGTGTTGATTATAAGGTGTTATTATCACGTTGGATGAACACCTACTCTTGGGTTTTGGGGGGCCCTTGGGAACCCTTGCTCTAGCTTTCCGTACATCCTGCGCTATCTCCTCCCTAAGTTGTTGCTCTAGGCTAAAAAGAAGCCTGAGGTACGTGTTCATTCTTGCCTCCTTTCCGCCTCAGCTCGCTCATCCAGCATCCTTTCATACTCTCCAGGCTTGAAGCGGTAGGTCAATCGTCCGCGGGTAAGGTCGTACGGGCTGAGTTCTACTGTCACCTGCAGATAAACATCAGAGTTAAGGGTGGTGTTAAGGCTAAAAGCCAAGAGAGGGGGTTGTTCTCTACAGGCAGGTCACTACAACAGAAACAAATGAGTGGCGAGGCCAGGAATAATCGATTTAGAACAATTTTTGCCTACTTCCTCTTTGCACGGCAGATAAAACTCATTTTGGAAGCATTTCATGCTCCCCGGGACTGACTACCCAAGTCGCACTTGTTTGTTTGAACAAAACCAATACCCCACCCCCAGGACAACTTCAAGCATCTAGAATTTCCTGGACTTTGCTCTGCAGAACTGTGCTGAACCTCGCTAAACTTCGCCCTGCAGAATAGGGCGTAGTACTGGATCCTGAAAGCCAACACTATACAAATGACCAGTTACTCCGTTACACAAAAGATGCTCAGGGTGCCGCTCCTACCTGTTCCTAATCGGTCCCCTTATTCCTGCACCTTTACAGGCCTACAAGTTTAAATGTTCTTCATCTTCTACATCACACGGCACCTTTTAAACCCCGGTAGAATAGCAGAGAGGTCATAAAGCCACAAATCACACACATCACACATCCCACCTTGTCGCCAGTTACAATCCTGATCCTGTTCTGCCTGATCTTGCCGGACAAGTGCCCCATCACGCCCACGCCGTTTTCCAGCTTGATTTGGAACATGCCGTTGCCCAAATCCTTGAGGACGTCACCATTGAGGTCCACCAGCTTTTTTGACTTTTTCTTGGGTCTTGGACCAGCGGGGTTATTGCTTTCCGCTGGGGCAGGTGCTGGGGGGCGAGCTCTACATGACACGTCTAGTGGCCGGCCGCTAGTCTCTGCCTGCGTAGAATAGAGGGGGAAGGTTACCTTGTGTATGTACAGGCTTGCACATGGTTGCCGACCTGTGGTGTGTGTTAACCATATTGTACGTATTTACAAATTGAGCATGTTTATGTGTGAATATGTGCGTGTGTGAGCACATAGGCACCTAAGGGTCCACGCAGCATGTGTGCGTGTTGTTTTGTGGCGTAGGTTTGCTGTTTATGCTTAGTTTTACCACAAGTGCAGGCACATGTGCACACGTGTGTGTGTGTGTGTGTGTGTGTGTGTGTGGGTGTGGGTGTGTGTGTGGGTGTGTGTGTGTGTGGGTGTGTGTGTGGGTGTGCATGCGCGCGTGTGTGTGTGCGTGTGTGTTTGTGTGCGTGTGTGTGTGCGTGTGTGTGCGTGTGTGTGTGTGATTGTGTGTGTGTGTGTGTGTGTGCGTGTGTGTGTGTGTGTGTGTGTGTGTGTGTGTGTGTGTGTGTGTGTGTGTGTGTGTGTGTGCGCGTGCTTGCGTGCCTGTGCATGTGTGCGTGCGTGCGCATGCGTGTGTGTATGTCTGCATGCATACGTGTTCATGTGTGTGTGTGTGTGCGCGCGTGTGTGCACGTGTGTGCGTGTGTGTGTGTGTGTGTGTGGTGTGTGTGTGTGTGTGTGGGTGGGTGTGGGTGTGGGTGTGTGTGCATGCGTGCGTTGGTGTGTGCGTGTGTGTTTGTGTGCGTGCGTGTGTGTGTGCGTGTGTGTGTGTGTGCTTGTGTGTGCGTGCTTGCGTGCCTGTGCATGTGCGCGTGCGTGCGCATGCGTGTGTGTATGCCTGCATGCATACGTGTTCATGTGTGTGTGTGTGTGTGTGTGTGTGTGTGTGTGTGTGTGTGTGTGTGTGCGCGCGCGTGTGTGCGCGTGTGCGTGTGTGTGTGTGTGTGTGTGTGTGTGTGTGTGTGTGTGTGTGTGTGTGTGTGTGTGTGTGAAAGATAGAGGGTGTTTGTATGTGTACGTGCACGCCTGCGCGTGAATAGGAAAAGAACATGCTATGCCAGAGCATATGCTATTAATATACCACAGAAAACAGCAGCAGCACTCTCCAGCAATGCTTGCTTCCTAAATAAGTCCAGGCAGTGGGCAAATTTGTGTGCTTGCGTGGCGGCCTTTTTCCTTCGCGATGTGTTGTCTTCGTGCCAATAATCGCAGGCTTCGTCAACACAACACACCGCTGGAGTCTCCCGATCAAGACTGTTCGTGGCCACACAAAGAAGACTTTTGAGTCCCGCAAAACTCACCCCAGATGACGACGTCAAACGGTTTAAAGGGAGGTGATGATGAGGAGACACAGACAGAGGGGAAGACGCGGGAGCCGGTAGGGAGCGAGCCGAATGGTGTCGACACGGCGAGACGGTCGCGACGCCTTGAAGATGACTATGTAACAACATCACTGCTATCAAATTGATTTGAATAATATAATTGTGTCCTGACGCAAACTGCGCAAAAATTTTGGGCGCGCAGGTTTTCCCAGCGAATTTCCACGTAAAAAACCACACTATTATTAAAGATGCAAATCAAGCATAACTAGCTAGTCTGCTGTTGAACAGTCGATGCTTCGCTTTCTCTGTAGCCACCGTGGCACAGTAAGTTAATCTCTAAATTGGAAAGAAACACTGGTTTTTGTACGCATTTTCTTCATTGCATCTTTCCCCGTAAATTATCCAGTCTACAGCTACGCCAAGGCCATTTTCAATCTGGCTGGATCAATCTTGTCCTCTGTTCTGTTGTGGATGCTTGCTGTCTCGTTGGGGCCCACGCGGCGTGCAAGGCTTGCCATCTGTGCTGCCCCGAGTGGCTGTCCCGATCTCTCCAACGCTTCAGCGATGCGGGCATCATCTTTTTTCAGCTGGTTGATCCTGAGGTAACATGTGAGAACAATATCACAAGTACGGCTGCATCGGTGTTGAGGTCACTGGTAAATAACAGCATTCTTTAATTCCTAGTGGATCGTCGAAGTCATCACGAGGTTTTGAAAGTTCCTGGCTGTCGTAATGGATATCTGATACAATGAGCATGAAAGTGTCGACTTGGTGATGTTTGCGCTTCATTAAAGATGAGCTGTTGCATAGCTGCCAGGAACAGACGATCGCAGTCATGGATGAGGAAGTATGACAAATTTTGATGCAGGTATTACTCACTTGTGTCTTGCCTTGATTATATCCACAGCACGCAGGAAAATGCCAGGAGAGGCCAGTGATAACAAGCTAGTGCCCTTCTCCACCATCTCCTGAAAATTGGCAAAGCAAGACATGCATGCAAGAGCAAGCTGACGGGGGGCAAGTGGTGCAACATTTGAAACTCCCAGGAAAGAAAAGAATTGTCTGCGTTGCGGGGTGCTTGCCGGCGCAATAGTCGGAGGTGTAACAAATGAGCCACTTTGCCCCCTCTTTCATGTAGCAGAAAGTACGTCACCCAGAATTATCACTTCACCTTGTCGCCTGCTTCAAACTCCTGCCACGTATCTATTGAGGGCTGCGCCCAAAATTGGAAACAGTTTCGGACAGCCCCTCTGTCAAACCTGCAAGCGTATGTAGGGGGTATCACGTTTTTGTCTTTCACTGTGATAGGACAAGCTAGCATCGCTCTTGCTTTCAAGTCTGACAACTGAAACAAAGGCTTTTGTTGCTGCCGTGCCAGATGCTGGGTAGGTAGCGATAGATTTCATTAAACGTGTAGAGTGCCACAGCAGCTTTTAAAATACACCTGGTCTGTTGCTACAAACCTGTTGCTGTACCCCGCTGCCTCATGGTTTAGGTACACATATCTATGTCGATTGAACCACTCGTTTGTCGTCAGGTTACACAGGATGCACATTAAGCTGCGCCCAGCCAAAAAGACACTTGCCAGCAGGCATGGAGCCTGCGGGCAAGGGGCGTTTGGTGTTAAACCTGTTTGTCTGGTGCATGTATGTGAGTCTTGTAAGTCCCAGACCACAGCGTCTTCATCCTTCCAGCCATGGACAGACTCAAAACACCATGCCTGCATTCCCACCTGTTGGGTCAAATCAACAGTTTGAACATTGCCCTTCTCCCCAAGTGTGCAGACTGCTTCCTGAAGCATGGTTCCATGCTTCAGGAATCAAGGACATTGTCTATTGGGTCACAGCTTATATTACGGTATTATAGTATACATGAGACATTGTAGTGTGACAAACAGCGCCCACACAAAGGACCGCTACCGCCCACCTGTAAAACAAGGAGCAGGAGCAGGAACTTGTGGTGCACTGCTGCGTGAGGCAGGGCCCAAGCAAGGACCGCAAGACCAGTAGGCTCTTTTGCCGTGGCGCTGCTACTCTCTCCTAGAGCTGAACTACTATTATGGGCGCCCTCTTCTGTGGCTGACGACCACGTCTCTTGGTGGAAGAGCTGCATTGAAAAGCTGAGTCCAGTGCAGATGCAGCAGACCTGAAAGCAAGCAGGTTGACATGTTTGCCTTGCTGTGCATGTTGCAAACTAACGACAGTAAGTCAACTAGAAGATGAACTCGGAATAAGGCTTACACTGTTAAGTTGTGTGGCTATCAGGACTGAGCAGCAAAAATCAGGAAAGGTGCCGTTTCCTTATTTTCAGTGGGGAGCGTCCTCCACTGCCTGCATGCTTATTTAATCGCAGGAGGGATGCCAAAAAATGTACAAAGACTGCCTACGTTACCACAGGACAAAAAATGTGCAAATAATTATGAAATAATTAAAGGCAGGTTTGAATGTTCTTTTCCTCGATGCCTGCACTTCGTGCTTGCTGTTACCTTTGCACATAGATATACACCCTCTTCACCTTCCAAGGAACCACTTGCTTGTGCTAGTACCATACGGTAGGTGTACGCTGTGAACTGCCGCTGATTGATTTATCCTCTCACATTGTCACTTACTTGTGTCAGTACCATGTTGTAGATGTACGCTGTGAACTGCCGCTGATTACCCTCTCCCACACAGTTTAATATGGCAGGACAATGGTGATCTAGCCTTCGAACGCACTTGTTGCAGACCTGCACACGTACATTGCTAAGGAATAGACGAAGTAAGGGAATCACAACACAAAGCAGCATCATTGTGAATTAGTCTAACGAGGTAAAAAATTTGTAACTCCCCTTTACAATTTGCACATTATTGGGCTTGTTTTGAGCTCGTCAAAATTGCTTCAACCGGTTAAAGATTAGGACACAAGATACTGTTCATTAAGAGCTGCCTGTTGACCGGCGTAGATTCTGCGCAACATGTCATTTCAAAATTCTTGCGCAGAGCAGCAAAGTGGTGAACATCGCTTAACGGCTTTTGTTCTCCATCTGAAATCGCTTTTCGTTGATCTCCGATTCCTTGTTCACCCTTCAGTGTGTTCCCAACTGCATCTTGCGCCATTCAATCTTGACAAAATGATGTCCTATTTCATCTGTACACTTACCTGTCAGAGCAAGCCGTGAGACCCCTTAATTACTGTTGCGGGTAAAGCCCCCACAAAGCCCTTCCTAGTTACAGGGCAGCTACAAGGTACGGACCTCATTGCTGTCAACCCACCTGGCAGTGCTTAGAGCGCAGAGGTCTGTCAACTTTACAGGTCACACAAGCATTGGGGTTGTGCAGCCACGGCTGATGCTGATTGAAGACCCTTGAGTTGCCAAGCCCAAGTGCTTCCAGTTCTTGTAAAGGCACGTTTGCTAGAGTGCTGGGTGTGCCTTTGTGTAGTGGAGCAGCCCCTAGGAAGGGCGCCCCTGCGAGTCACGTATAGGTGTGTACAATGTGTAATTATGAGGTAAGGGAGAATTGAGATGGTGACCGACAAGCAGCATTGATGTCCTGTTTGGTCTGTTATTCTCCTTTATTTGGAGGATATCGAGATGAAATACCCTTCTCCTCTAGCACGTCAATTCAAATCACCAGGCTGCAAAGTTTAGGACCCAGCTCATCAACTAATCAGTCCCAGATCCGGGAGGGAATTTTTGGTGGGGTGGCAGCCAACCAACTAACTGCTTGTCACACGATTCGTTGCCGCCATTGATTGGGCTTTACAATTTAAATTCTATATCTAAATCTGCCTCACGAAGTAGCTTTCAAAACAAATTAAGACTTAACGCCCTAACTAACAATTGCAACGATCATGCAACACAATAACTAAACCTTGCGTGATCCCGCATGACCATGAAAACCTCTTTAGGGACAAGCCACATAGAAACATAACCAGACATACACACCATTCTCCTACCTTCACTACCTCCCTCAGCTCCATTAACGCCACCCTTCTCAGCATCCAACCCTGCTGCCTCTTCTTCGGGAACTATGTAGCCTGGATTTGTGTAAGAGGCTGCTAAATGTAGCAAGGGCAGCGCCAACAGGCTGACCGCCGTCAGGATGCTTTCCCTCGACAGCAGGCCATAATGCCATTCGGGTAGGACCCACACCTGGAACCAGGAGGCGTCAGTACTGGGTCGTTGTCAATGCACTGGCTCTTACTGCTCCAAGGCACAGGAAAAGGTACTCACAACAAAGGTTTAAATTCGCCTAACAGAGGGGACACTTTGCTGACCCCACCACTGCGTTTCAAAAAAATCCACCCTTGAGAAACTGAAAAGTCCATCCTCAAATGTGTAGCATTGTGCATGAGCTTTGCAAACAAACATATCGCAGAGAAGCACACCGAAAAAACAAGGAAATTTGACCTCAGGCTTACCCCGAATGTAACCAAGTATATGACCTCCATTGTTGCAAGGAAGGAACAAAGGGTGCGAGATGTCTGCAAGCCCTTCACATCCAAGCCTGAAATCAAGTCACGTTGGTTTGAAAGAAACGACTGATGCAATGAGAAATGAAGGATGGAAGGGAAAAGTCAGCTTTCTTATGGACAAATATTTTTGCGAGGCTGGTAAGCGCTTGTGAGGCTTGGAAAAGCAGTTCATGATCCACCTAAGAAGGCAATGACCTTAGTAATAAGTAAATGAGCTGTAAAGACGGCTTGTGTTCAAGGGATCACGCACCTACGAGGTGAACACTGCAAAAGTACATGCCCGTGACAAACATCAGCAGCAGCACCACTACAAGCAATCCAAAGGACAGTGATGTGTACTCCACAGTTAAATAGGCCAGGCCAGCCCAAACAGGCGGCCATGCAGCGTCTGCTTTGGCGCAGTAAGCCCTGCAAGAAGGAGTTGGGACGTGCAGCAATGGGTATGAGCAAACAGGGCGACATGACGTGATGCAGAGTGCATCACTGAGACTTTGCGCTGAAACAAGACACCATGGCAAAGGAGTTGACTTTTGAGGTTTATAGGTGTATGCTATATCCGTGGGCTAGACATGATTGTACGTGAAAGGCGGGTTTCAGTCTATGTGCCATCAGATCACGTGTGTGTGTTCTACTTGTTGTACATGCTTTTGCACATTGCACTAGGGCAGGTGATGCCCATAGCTTACGCATAATGTATGTAACCCCTAGCTGGGAGAGAAATGTGGGCACCTTTCTCCCTTGTTCTTATTGTGAACCTAATCATCAACAATCAGTTTTTTTTGTCTTTCCTTGTCCAAACAAACACACGCTGGCTCTGTATTTCGTGAGCAAAAACAAACTTACTTGCGATACAAGCCGAGAAACTCATCGCTCTCGTCTGGCTTCCAGCTGCTAGGAACTACTGGCTCATAGTATGCCTTTGGGTCTCCAGCGGCTGAGGCTGTAGAGGCTGTGTGGGCAGGGTCGTGGTGGGGAAATGCAGGTACCTGCATGCAGTGCCAAACACATGCAGTGTCAATTACATGCAGGTACCTGTGTGCAGTGCCGAATACGAATATGAGGACTAAATTGAGTAAGAGCCTATGCTACCAAGGATGAAATCAACCAAACACAGCCCAGTAACCTGCCTCAAGGCTTTGGTACCAATTACCATGACGCCTTACAAGCACACATGCACCTCCTCCACAAACTAGGAAATGCCAATACCGCTGCAAACTACCATGAATACACCAGACCCTTATCAAAAATGGCACCGCCAATGGAGCCGCCAGCAACGCATATCTAACAGCATCCTATGTCCCTGTTAAAACCAAGTACATCATTATGAAGTACAGAACAGGAACCCTGTACGACCAAAAAGCAAGCGGTATAGTTTAAGCATTTAATAAGCCTTACTTGCCCCCTCTGCCGTCAACAAGACAGTGCCATGCATATTCTTTCTGGATGCCAACACACGCAACTTAGCATGCAGCATGATGTTTAAAGCCATCAGCAAGACAGGCTCCCTAGGATCCTGCTTTGTCTGCATGGGTATAGGTAGCAGCGAACGGCTGGCTATGCAAAATTGATTCCTGATACAGCTGAAACTAGGATTACACCAAAGTGGCTCTTTCCACCCCGCTTCTCAAACAAAAGCAGGTTTATCTCCAACCGTCCGGTTGCTGTACTGGCATTTCCGCGAAACAAAAAAGCAACAGACTAGCAACGAAAGGGGGTGGTTTCTTTAGGAGTGGCAGGGGGCAATTGAGGGAGACCAGGAGTACCTCAGCAGCACCACCATCCATTAGCAGATCCACCTTCCCCAGACAGCACCGACCCAAAGATCTCAGCATTCTTCAACGAGACATTCACCTCATCGAGGCCAAGAACTGTGAGGACATTACACTGCAGAACCAGCTGCGCGTCGCACAGGAACAGCATAAAGGCCTCTGCTCCACCCTTCAAGAAGCCTCCGTCACCCTCCACACCATCATTTTGGGAGTGGGTGGCACCATCTACAACAATCACACGCTGGAGCCTTTTAAGGAGCTGGGTCTTGATTCTCAAAGAGTTCAGAAACTTGCTTCCAAGCTTCATGTTCATTCTGTCAATTACGCCGCCAAACTTGTCCATACCAGACGTGCCCTTTCCAGCACTATTATCAATACTCATCAAGAGACAGTTTCAGGTCAAGCATGCAATTCTCCTGATCATCATTGATCCTTTTCTTTTTCTTTTGGTGGGTGAGTTTTACGGTACCCGGTACCAAAGTGTCTCCTTTTCCTTAATTTAAATGGGGAGTGGTTCTTCACTGCCTGCGTAGTTTTCCTTTTTTCTACCAAGGATCAGCATGAGTGAAGGACTCTCACAACTACCTAGCACTCACAACGGCCAAAGCCCTGCCCATGATAAAGAGAAAAAGAATCGAGACTAAGCACCTCCTGTGGGCTAGGCTCAGCCATGTACCCTGGCCTGCGTCTGGCCCACAGGAGGACCGGCATGCGTAATTTGGAACACTATGTCTAGCAGGCTGTGATAAATAAAGATCCTCTGTTTTTAAGGGTGACCACTCTTCAGGCACAAGGTGACCACTCTCCAGGCAAGGACGTCTTGTTTAACTCGTTTGAAGTCAGTACCGTGCTACACAAAATTACGTCATGGAGCTAAATTTACAATAATGTGTGGCATTTGCGTGATGGTACAGCATAATAGCGATGAAGTTTGCCCACATCAAGACTAACTAATAATCAGCACAGCAGGAGGCGCGATTTGTTGCAGAAACTGTAGCAATACAAGTCATGATTAGGGACCCATCTACATCTTTACGAGCTTTATATTCCTCTTAATCCCCATGACCTTTTCCTTTGTGGTGGAGGAGTAACATAACCGGGTAACATATAATTAGGTTCCCCTGTATATAATGGCTCTTTTTCCTTGTATAATATTGAGAGTGTCTTTTTACAGCCTGCGTAGTTTCTCTTTTTCTCATATTATCTTAACTCGGTCCTTAAGTGTAGGGCTGCCTTCAACTATCTTTGATGTAAGTCTTTGAAGACGTCAATAGTGTGATGACTGCAGTGGAACAAGCCAAAACAGTTTGGTTATGACATGCTCACCACGACACGGCAAGCCCTCCACACTCTCTTACGTGGAGAGACAGGCACAATTTTCAGCAGCCACAGGTCTACATGCAACAGCACTTATGCGTAAAATAGCCTTGATGCTATTAGATCTGCAACAAAACAATACAAATATACAAACCAAATATCTGAACAATACTCTTGGTGATGTGTAGGCCTTTGCTTCATAAACATACATTAAATGTAGCCCTTCCTCTTTTCACTCTTCAGGTGGGTGCATGTTGTGTGGCGCTGCATTCATTGGGTGGTGCAGGAAATAGAACAAGCACACCGTGCATGTCCGTGCCGGTGATGCTCACAAGATCTGCATTCTTTTTTTGTCATGTCGTGGATGGCACCCACAACCAAGCAAGGGAAAGCGAAGGCGTGCAGAGCGATAGCTACAGTAGGGCTGGTACCTACAGAGATATACACATCGCTATTCCTTTTGCATTTCTCTGCTGGTTCTTGGGTCTAGCGTGCTAAAGTGCTAAATCTCAATGAGATGGATGTCACGCTGAAGTTTGCCAAGGTCACCGGTATTTTTTAGGAGCGTGGGGATGGTGGCTTTGTTAGTTGTTGGTGGTGCTGCTTAGATGCCTGTCTCTTTGAAGGCCCATTCCCCTTCTGGTTCAAATGTTTTATGCTTGAATTTAGAGACGCTTCATAGCCAGCCGTTCAACTCTGGCTGTTATTGTAATTATACAAAGACTTTAGAGAGCCAATCATGCTGCTCGTTAGATTGGCGTATAAAAATTAGATTGGTGTATAAAATCTGCCTTCGTGTTTCAGCACATGGAAAGGTTGTACATGCAGGGTGCAAAAGGGACGAGTTGAATTTGTTAAGCGTTGCATGATTACACCGTGTAATCAATAATGTAGAGTGTGTAACAGGGGCTTGCGTCTGGTACCCAGCAACCTAAACACAATCACCTCATCCTGAAACAAAGTTCAGGCATGCACGCACAAACCCTAGGTAGCACTGCAATACACCAAACAAATTGTAACGTTACAAGAATCTGGAAACTTTTGAGAAACTATCTGAATCCTCAAAGAAGTAACAAGTAATTTGCCTCCAAGCTGCATATGCACTGTGTCAAGTACGCTGCCACAATAACCTAAACCCTGAACGTGACCTTCTTTAAAAGTTCTGTCACTAGGCTTCAACAGGTGCCAGTTTTAGGATGAGCCTGCCACCCTCTCCACTTTGTAAGTGTGAGAAAGTTCCATGCTTGAGTCTGTATCGACCTCTAGAGCAGCAGCCAGTCAAGACAAAACATAATGGTATGCATACAAGTGTACGATGTTGTTCCATCTGTGAGATGTAGCATTGAATAGTAGGTACTACATAGTGTGTGTGTTCAATAGGAAATAGTACAAGATAGGTAGCAAATCATAGCAAGATAGGTAGCAAATCAGGAAGCACGACATCATCCAGTTTTCAGCTCTCTTGCTCATTCCTCATAAAATCCGTGGAATGTTTTTGACGGAATTGTTCTATCGTCTGTCGTGCAGCACGCTGCTCTTCAGACTGCTGCTGGAAAGGAGGAGAGGAAGGGCTTTTTGATTTTTTCTTGTGCCCTAGCTCCTGCTCCTGGCCTTGCTGCTGCTGCTGCTGCTGCTGCTGCTGCTGCTGGTGCTGCTGGTGTACAATGGAAGGGGGGATTTGGGGGCGTGCTTGAAGCACCGGGGGGCTTGTTGGTCTATCTGGAGCACCCATGCCGGTCAAGGTCCTCCATTCTGTCAAATCTGCCCCGCTACCGTTGTCTTGCTTCTGCTCCTCCTGCTGCTGCTGGTTCTTTAGTGGCTGCTGCTGTAATTTCTGCTGCCTCTGCTGCTGCTGCTGCTGCTGTAAATTCTGCAGCCTTGACTGACGTAGCCACTTGTTCTCCTGCTGCAGCTGCCGTTGGTGATAGGTCAAGCTAGAGGGCATTTTATCTTTTGCTTGTTGCTGCTGGGATGCAGGTGGGCAGCTAGGCTGTTTTGCACTTAAGTGAGAGGAGTGCTGCTGGTCATGGTGCTGCTTTATATCACGATTGATGCCACATCTCCTGAGCAGCTGCCATCCCTTCATGGGCTGGGTCTTCCCCTTGCTGTGGATCAGCAATGCCTTGCTGTGAGGAAACGGCTCAACCGCTCTTGCCTTCATGATCTCAGTGCCCAGCATGCCCCGCAACCTCTTGTTACCCAAAAGCAGTAGAACAAATGAGTGCAGCTCGGTGTAAGAAAAGTTGCTATTGGAATGTGTGGCGCTAGGGGGAAGCCGTGGAGGAGGTGGGCTAAGACCTGTGACTCTCGCTAATGCTGCTGCTGCTGCTGCTGCTGCTGGTGTTGGTGGTGGTGGTAGTGGTGGTGGTGGTGGTGTTCTGAAAATGGTGGGAGAGCTCAATAAGCTGCCATGGTTGAATATAGGAGGGGAGGCAGGAGTAGCTATCGTCACAGAGTCAATGGCGGTGGCAGTGGTAAATATTTGATCTTTGCTTGCAAAGCTGAAAGAGTTCGTGGGAGCAGAGGAGGGAGGGGGAATGGCAGGAGGGGGCATAATTAGCAGAGGGCGTGAGGCTCTGGATGCTTGATCAGCAAGGGGGGGGAATGGGAGGTGAGCAAGAGCAACCACGAGCCCCCCAAAAATCATTAAACCCAGCTTCATATGCTCAGGCAGAAACGGTGCTGCCTCTGCAGCTTTATCTGCTGCTACTCGGACTGTGCGTGTTGCAAGGAGGGTTACCACCACAGCTGTTGCTGTTGCAAAGTGCTGAGGGGTTGGTGCTGCATCCTGTGCTGCTTCCTGCCTTTTCCTGGGTTTGCTAAGCTCTAGTTGCTGCAGCATTTCAAGTTGCAAGCAGCGAGCGCCGTGATGAATAGGGATTAAGAGTGTGGAGGCAATGACGGCGGGACGTGCAATGTGCACTACAGCTGGAGGTGAGGGCATGCATGCTGAGACCGGGATGCCTTTCCCCGAGCTAGGGTTTTGCTGCTGCTGCTGCTGCTGCTGTTGTTGCTGCTGCTGCTGTTGCTGCTCTTGGAGATGCAGGTGCTGCTCTCTCACAAAATTGAGGATCTGGGGCTGTGTTGCTTCTGGAAACCTCCGGTTTGTGGCGTGGATTTCCTTGAGCGCAACAGGCGTGCCTGTGGAAAGCAAAAGGTAATCAACAAGACGGCCGTGAAGCAATGCCGCAAACTCACAGTTTGGGTGTATTTCTCTGTACAAATCGTTGCAGAATATGTGCTTAGAAGTTTGAAGTGTAAGAAATCGACCTGGGCTCCCCTTGCCGGCCTTGGTAACATTGCAGCATCCAGAGCATAACCCTTTACTTTTCATCCGTGTTTCTCTTGCACAGTAAAGATTGAACAAGCACGCTCTAGTGTTTGCATGACCAAGCTGCGAGATGCGGTTTATATCGGGCATATGTGGGACTGGCGGCTATGACCGTGTGTTGCTAGCACCATAAATAATATAGAAGGCTTCCCTGCTTACCACTGCATACACAACGTACATATTACACATGCAGCTCTGGCCCACCCTTGAACCGTGACACTATACAAGTAGTTTGACGTGAGCTTTAAGTGGTGGGGTAGTTCAATGCACACAACTCACTGAATAGGAATCTCAAAAAGATTGTCCCACTTTCTTGCATTCCACGTGCTACTGACCATCAAGAGAAAGGCAGCCGTCCTTGTGGCAGTAGACGTACATGGTGTGCATCAGTCTATGATCAGCTTCTTCACGGTCTTTCTGCTGCTCGTTTCCCACTGCAAAGCAGAGCACAGCTTGTCATGAGTTGCGACTGTGTACTGTGTACGCTACTTCATCGTAAATAGCAGGGAGCGTTCGTGGAATGCCTGGCACCACCCGGAAAGCTTCTTTTTTTAAATCTTTGCAAAAGGTATCCTACATTCACACAACTTCCAAGACCTTTGCATTTGCCAAATCTATTCTAATATATATCCTGGCACTTTATTTTTTGTCTTCACAAAGCCTTAATTAAAGTATGAAAACTTGTGAGAATTATGCAACATGAGAATTACTCTAATTTTTAAAAGCGCGTATGTGTCAGGAATTCATTAGGCCGTTGTTAGTCAGTAATTGGGGTATGGCACGAGCGTATTTGCTTTTCCTGCAACGGCAAGCTGAACCAAGTCAAACTGGACAAAGCTCTTCAAAACCAAAGTTCGCAAGTCAAAAGCTTACCTGCTGCAAGCTCAGCTTCAAACTCTTCCAGTGATCTGAAAACACAAAGTAGAAGCACTGGCTAGATTAGAAGCTGACTGGATCAATAGCACTGGCTGGATAAGAAGCAGAATAAAATTGACGGGATTGAAGCTCAGTAACGTAAGAAAGGCCTTTTTATATCGATGGGCCAGACACAAAAATTTTGGAAATATGAGGTTGAGATGCATACATCAAACGTGCACAGTAGCACCGAGCTCCCCAATAAATGCGCACCTTCCAACGTGAAGTCGAATGGGCTCAATCAGGCACATGCTGTATGAGCCCTCTGTCCTGTGCATGACCTGCAGCAGTGACAAACTGGAACTATGTTTGAAGGTTGAACTAGGTTTGAAGGTTGTCAAAATGGTCAGGCAATGAGGGTTTTTAAATAAACTGGGCCTTTACATAATTTTGCAATTCAATGAGGTGGCCTTAGCAGATATTTAGAAGCGGCTAAGGAATTATGGTGTGTTCGCCTAGCCGCATCATGTGCTAGCAGCTCCGAAGATCCTGTTCTGCTGTAGTACTACAACTTGCATTGGGGTCTGCTGAGAGAGCCATGCTTTTAATGGGATGTATGCAAGAGCCCAAATATATGGACTACAGGAATAAGCAATTGCCACTTGTCCATAATTTCCACAGCATACATACATACACCCTGGTCATAATTTGCAAGCATAATGTTCTGAGCGCCACAAGAATTTTTGTGCAGCGTGATCAGAGGCTCACCAGTTGAAGTCAGACATTCCTTGGCTACAAAGACAAATTGCAACTAGTGGAAGCGAAAGTACCTGCAACTGCTCAGAGGTGAGCCAGTTTATGTGCACACTGACGCGGGTCCCAGGAGACTCAGCCAGTGTGGCCGGGCATGAGCCGTAGCTGTGTGTTGTACAAAATAAGCTTGTTAAAGAGCTGAGGTGAATGAAAACCAGTTCTTCGTGCGCTTGTAACATCCCAAAACAAAATGAACGTTGCTTGCACCCCTGTGTGAAGCAAGTTCTCCAAAAACATCCTGCTTGTGAGAAGCAGGCGTGCAAACAAAGTACAGGCTCACCCAGTAATTGCAGGGGCGTACACCACATCGAAATCCTCTAGCACAGCTTGCACAACCTGCGCATCGCACATTGCAGAGTAAAAATTAGTGATGGTAAGAGTCAGGGTGCATAAAGAAATATCTCTTACCTAGTGCTAGAATTAGCCAGAGACCTACTAAAAGGAATTAGAAATGACAATGCCATGATGTTTGCATAACAATGCAGAACAATACCAACTAAAACCAGGAAAGTGTTAACATAACCTATCAACATGTCTGTTTTGTTCCAAACACAGAGCCGTTTGACCACGCTCAGGGAGCCGCTAAAACACAGAGCTCTAAGCAATCTTTCTGTGAGGCATGTGTGTGATCCTATACGAGGAATGTGTGATCCAATATTAGAAATGTGTGTGATCCTGTAGCTTGTGCAGCAAAGCCTACAAGGGCAAGCGTTTACCGGTAGGGGGACGTTGGCCACTCTGCATTTTTTGAATTTGCGAACAAGTTGCGCTGGGGAGGCGTTGCTCCCAACGGCAAGGACGGGAACGCAATCGGCACACAGATCGTACAAGCTTAACTCTTGCCTCCCCCTCTCGCCAAAGACTTCCAACACGTGATCTAAACTGCAGGCAAATGTTGCAGCATTGATTGCAGGAGTTGGGATTGTGACAATAAATGAAGGAAAAGACTTGCATGAAATGGTGCAAGGCAGTAGGGGAAGAATCTAAGATAAGTGGTTGGAATTGAAGGCTTACTGTGGACAGGAATTACAAAAGGGTCTTTTTAGAGTTTTTGCCACACCTTCCTTCCCAATCAGTTCTCTCATTGGAGACCTGCAGCTTGGTCAACCGCCCGTGAAAATCCTGCCGCCAAGAGACATTGTCAAAAAGCCATGCTTCGTGCTGGAAGAGGAGGTACGATGATTGAGGCCTGGCCAATTGAATTGAGAATTAGGTGGTTAACGTCAATAAACAAGAGGTATAACGAGGCTGTTTACGCTGAAACAGTGGTTTGAAATTAAAGCCGCACGCCGGTCATTGGCATGGATTAATGACTGCTGTGAGCAAAGCTGTGTTTCCTACTGAGGCCAGGCAAGCTGACGCCAATAAATCTTATTCTATGGTCGCCTATATATCTGCTGGTTGGGAGGCAGGAGGCCATGATTCTGCAACAAGCACTTCAAGATAAAGACGACAGCCGTAGTGGCGTTTTTCTTAGCAACATGGCGTGCATTAAATCTACACTCCGTAAAGTCCTCTGCACACCTGCCATACGGGTACGTGACAGCACGTTCCAGTGCCGCGGCACTTTCTGCTTGAGGACCAGAGCGGCCTGAACGTGGCTGCTGGCTATGACCGTGCTGCTCATCTTGCTGCTCTTGCTTCTGATCCTGCTCCTGCTGCTGCTGATGTCCAGCAACGCGAACTCTGCGTGTTGCAGTTTTTGATTGACTGCTGGCGGCCTCTTTGTGGTACGGCTGAGAGGGTTGGCGTGGTTGATTGAATTGGTTCTCCCTGCACTGCTGCGCTCTTCGTTGCTGCCCTTCCTTTGTGCTCCTCACATCGACTTTTGCAGCGCCGTCATTGCTGTTGCTGCCGCCGCCGCTGCACACTGCTGCGAGCCTCCTCCTGCTGCTGCACTGTAAAGCTGCAGATGTCGTAATTGAATGGCAAGCGCTCCAAGCAGTGTTGCCCCTGCTGTGGAGCGTACTCGTCAGCATCTGTGCAGGGTAATGAACAGCAATTATTCGAAGACGTCCTTTAATTCAAATGAACTATTTTTTGCTGGTCAAAAACAAAAGATCGAGCCAAATGTACGAAAATGAATCATTTATGGGGCGCAGAAATTTAATCATCCCACATTCATGGCGATATGCAATCTATATTTCTCGGTTGGAATATTTGAAAAATAAAAAATTGCCAGTTTAAAATAAAGATTGCGCCTCATGAAACAAGGCTCTTCCCGCCCCGCTTCCCCCCGGAATATTTTACTTAATCCATAGCGAAAGACTGGAGGTGCTGGTTTTGGCTGTGTGAGGCGCATCTTTTTTTAACTGGTATTTTTTGATGTTTTGAACATTTCAACCGAGAAATCTAGTTGTATGTCGTAATAATTTAAAATAAATTATTAAAATAAATCCTCTCGAATTTAAGGGCTGACCGAGCAAAAGTCAAATCCCGCTCTCCTCTTTTCTTAAGCACCTCTTAATAACGATCCATACCGTTGAGGAAGTCTGGGTAAATGGACGATCCTGAAGCGTGCTTTATACTGCAGAAGAGGGACAGTTGATGAGGGCATGGCACCCCCGCCCAAAATGCGTACTTTTAAACATTCTTAGGGTGTGTGAACATCTCAGATACTGATACGTGGATTCCAAAATAATTGGTGTGCCTTACTGCAACGTTTTCAAGCACCTGCATGCCGGCATGCTGTATCTGACCAGAGCATTGAATCCAGCAGTTCTTGATGATGAGTCCTAACAAAAACAAAAGTCACTGCAAAAACAATGAAATGGAAAGACCAAAGTGGTTGGGGGTGCCATGTGAAGCACAATTCCCAAAAATGATTAGGGTATAGAGGCCTGATGTGTGCGTGCAGTCCAATCAAACTATGGCAGCAAAAAAGCTAGATTGGTTCAAAATTGAAGGGGCATGCAAGAGACAAACAACTGCGTTTCCGGACTTTTGCCCACTTGCGCGCAGTGTTGGGCCACGCCCCAACCAAGGCTCCCCACAAATGCCAGTGCACTTGATCGCACAAGCAATAACGGAAGAGTATGGAGGGGGAAGGTTTCTCTGTTAAAACCCTTTCGCTGATTTTCTTTTAGGGACATTTGATATCTCAACAACCCCTGGAAAAAAAGTAAAAAAAGCAGGCAGCGGATAACCAGCCACTCCCCAGTCATACCCAAGACTTATTTCATGATCGTTGATTATTATATTATTATAATATCTCTCCTTTTGTAGTACAACCAAGACCAGCAAAGAAAAAGGTTCATTATTGTTGTTGATTTACCATTTGTATTTCAATGCCGGCACCAAAAACTGTATCCTAATAGCACCAACATTCTTTGGTATCACATTTACCCTGAGCAAAACTCCTACAATATAAACTATTCGCGCGTGGGTCAAACTGACGTAAAAACCAATAAAGTACAAAAGGCAATTGAAATAGGTTGGTCCGTTAAAGGAGATGAGTACAAAGCTGCACAAAGCTGGTGACGGTCCTAAACAATCTGGCCTTGGGCCTTGAGCTTCACAAACTCGACCAGCTGTGGGCTTGAAGTGGCCAGGAAACTCGTCAGAGGAGAGACTGGGCTGCTGGCAGTGCTACCCCCCAAAAAAGAGAGAGAGTGGAAGGGGGACTAGCTGCTATTTTCTTACTACCAAGCGCAGCAAACCAGGTGCACAAGGCTGCAATCCCCGTGATCTGCAACAAGAGGGGTAGAAGGGTGACAGATTTGAAGTTCCAA
>Ga0307945_1000493_pt1 | contig 27160 bp, 24 predicted proteins | sample OrgLakmetagen228_FD_201818 | JGI IMG/M metagenome (GOLD analysis project Ga0307945, IMG submission 201818) | Saline water microbial communities from Organic Lake, Antarctica - #228 | ecosystem: Environmental > Aquatic > Non-marine Saline and Alkaline > Saline | place: Antarctica: Organic Lake...
CTCTCCCTCCTGTTCTCCTTCCTTGCCCCTCCTGCCATGTTGCGCACTGACTGCTGTTGCTTTGCACACAGAGAGGAGCAGGAGCACAGCCCCGGCAGCCTGCTCGTGCGGGCCTCCTCCAGTTGCTCTCTTGAGAGCAAATCTTCAGCTTTCTCCTCCTCTCCACCTCTTCTGATCCTATGCTCCCTCCTGCTCTGCGCTGTCTCCCACAGCATGGACGCTATGAGCATGCCGTGTCATTTGCTGCAGGTGTGCGTGCAGGGGGCTGGCGTGGGGCAGGAGTTCAAATTTGCAGCTGGCATTTCCCGCGCCACAAATACGCTTCTCAACCCATTAAATTGCCGATTATATTTTTAGAAACGCGCTCGTCACACTCATAAACGCGCTTGCAGTGCCCAAAAGCGCGCGTTTCTGACTCAAAAGCGCGCGCTTATCAGCCGTTGTTAGCGTGCAGAGCGCGAGAGTTCAGAAACGCGTTTCTGAAGCTCAGAAACGCGTTATCAACGCGAGGCTTTTTGACAGTGAATAAGCAGCACAACCGCCTGCTGCTTAGGTAAGGTAAGGTTACATCGCTATATATGCCTCTGGTGGGCATCTGAGCGGAAGCTTGGAAAAAAGCCTGTAACCAAACCAAGCCTGCTGCTTAGGAATCAGGCTGCAATATAATGGTTACAATGGGGGGTGACCTTCAGCCAGGTTATTTGGCTGATCGGAAAACTGCATAATGAGATCAACCTGGACGTAATAACTGCTGATTGAGATCAGCCTGGACGTAATAGCTGCTGATTGAGATCAGCCTGGACGGAAAACTGCGTAATGAGATCAGCCTGGACGGAAAACTGCATAATGAGATCAGCCTGGACGTAACAACTGCTGATTGAGATCAGCCTGGACCACCCTCCGCAAAGTGACACGACTGGTTTTAAGTTATAAGCATACTATTGAAAAGCTTGTCAGCGGACCGAAAGCAGTTAAAAAACTGCAAGAGTTCATGTCCACTCTCTCGGAGTACAGCCCAGGCAGCAGTAGATCGTTTCACACCTGAAGTGCTCTACAAGAAAATGCAAATGAAGCGTAGACAGTGAGCTAAAGAACTCCCTGCTTGCCTGCAAAAGCACGTCTTAGCGAGCCACAAAGAAGTGTGTGGTCTGTCTGCCAAAGCGTGTTCATGTGCAATTTTACATAGGTCCTAAAAAGAAAGGATGGCAAACTTTTAGCTATATGATCTAATAAAATGTAATGAAAAGAAAAAAGAAAAACTAGGACGCAGGCAGTGAAAACCACTCCCCACATTAATTAAGGAAAAGGAGCCACTTTGGTACTGAGTACTGTAAGCTTCTCCCTCCCCCGCGAAAGGAAAGGAAAAATCAATGGGGATCAAGAGGGTTGCAGGCTTGGCCTGAAACCGGGTCCTGGTGAGAGTTAAAATAGTACTGGAAAGGGCACGTCTGGTATGGACAAGTTTAGCAGCAAAGTTCACAGAGTGCACATGGAGCTTGGAGGCAAACTTGTTAACTCTTTGAGGATCAAGACCCAGTTCCTCGAAAGGCTTCAGAGTGTGAGTGTTGTAGATGGTGCCACCCACACCCAAAAGGATGATGTGGAGAGTAACGGAGGCTCCTTGGTGAATGTTGCAGAGATATTTGTGCTGTTCTTTTGCGTATGCCATTCAGCCCAAATCCGGGATTGCAAATATTAGCCATATAAAAAAAAGGAGGCGACAGCTCAACACATCGAGATGATAGGATACTGTCTGAAGGACTTCTAATAAGGTTTACAAGATACCTGAAAGAGCGAGCTTGTTACAAAAGGAGCCATCTGAACTGGTAAACAAACAATGGTATTTTATTTTGATTGCATAGATTAAGGGGACCTTACAGGGTTTACAGGGTTTACAGATAAAGCCATCAGTTCAGTCAAAACGTGCGACTGCTAGGCTGCGTGTGTAAAACATGTAAAAACTGTGTTAACTGTTGTCGTAGCACCAGACTAGTAGCACCTAATGCAGCAATAGGGGCCGGGCAATGTGAATTCCAACACTATAAATCTCATTGAGAATTGATTTGAATAAATCCAATTATCGATGTCGTTAATTCAGCATGACAATAGCAAGTTGGGCCGCCTGAGTAACTTGTCTTGTTAAGGATTCTTGCTAGGATAGGCAAGTTGTTAGATATGAACACAGCCACTCTACTTCCAGAAAAGAAAAAACTTTGAGGAAAAGGTTAGCGAGGCAGGCAAAGATGGGATCGGTGGTGAAATTTTACAGTACCCGGGCCGGCACCGACGTGGCTCCTTCCCTTTAACGATTTGGGAGTGCCTTTCGCTGCCAGCTTAGATTTTTCTTTTTCTGTTTCTTGCCAAAAAATTGACGCTTAAACGCGCTACTACTTGGCCAGAAAGCACCCAGAAAAAGGACAGGAGAAGCCAGGATCTTTGAAAGCACCGCACCTCCTGGCATATAACATACAGAGGGTCTCTTAACTACATCACCCTGCATAAGTATTGTTTTTTGCCCTGCGGGGTGACTGCAGTACCTTTAATATATAACTTCCAGATGCAAGCTTGTGCGGGTATGAAGTAGGTCATAATCATCATATTAGGTATTCATAGCATTTCTGCGTTTTGGCACACGCACACACCCACACCCACACTCACACCCACACACACATACATACACACAAACAAACACTTACATACACATACGTACATGCATGCATTGTAAAAGCTGTTGTTTGCTTATTGGTGCTGAACAGGGCTAAAATCTCTGCGGGGTTTTTGCGGTAAGGGCAAATATTTTAGTTTTTGATGTGCGGGAAAGTTCGGGACGCAACAAAAGATCTCTGAAATTCAAGGTGCGGGATGAGTAAAGTAAGGTGCAATAAACCTCTAGTTCAGCCTGTCAGTCACAGGGAATCTACAAAAGATTAAAAAATCGTTCTAATCCCTGCCCAAGCTCCCAGATACTAACCCCTAAACCTTCAGCTGCAAAAGCATCCAGACGCAGCTGAATCGACCGCAGGGATGGAAAGTACACTGTGTGCTGCTTGCCGCTTTCATCCTGTAAATATGTCATCACGTACCAACTATGTTGTTATAAAGACAATGTATTTTGCTTTGCTGCCTCTTTGAACCAGTATGCTCAAGCAAGAGAAAGCAAGCACAAACGTGAAACAGGAAAAGGAGTGGTAAAGGGCAAAAGGAAACCGAAAGGGCAAAAGGGAGGGCACTGAATTATTACAGAAACAAGCGCATCCACTGCTTTTGTCTTCCGTCTATCTAGATCATTGGTCAATGCACGATGAAGGTCAGGCCTTTCCACCTAGCAGGCAGGTCCGTACCTGGTAATTGAAAGAGTGCTCTCCGTATTCCTCCTTCCACTCCAACTTAGGCTGGTGCTTAGAAAGTAATTGCAAGTAAGCATCAGAGGTGATGGCCGCTTGGGCACGTTGCTGCAGTGTCGAGGGACAAAAGAGGTCATTGGGCAGGACTGCTTCATCGAGGATTTACCCGGTACCTATTCGGCTCCTTTTCATAAATCAATCAGGTCTAAATAGAAGTTTCTCTTTCTCATGTTTCTGTCATCAGCATTACTCGGGGACATGTGTGCCATTATACAACAAAAATAGCATGACATTGAATCATGCATGCTCTTATGATACAGTATCTTTAGACAACCACAACTTTTATTTACAAGGAATTGCCTGCGTAGGAATCTACCCTGTTAGCACCATTTTGCACTGTACAGCACTGGGCTCACCTTTGCGTAATCATAGCCATAGAAGTTGATGCCCATCATTGCTTGCTCAGGTTGGATGCTCGCACTTTCTGGACATAAAAGGTTGGGCAAACACTTAGACATTTCCCTTAAAATAGCAATGACGTGTAAAGAAGGCCTTGGGTTGAGGTCGTTACAATTCTAAGGCTTATGTTCTCCCTGTAGGAAGCTCCAAGGGACATCCGTTCCCCCCTTGATCACACATGTGTGCTACATGCTATGTGTAAGAATGGAGTCACAACCTATTCATCTAGCACAGCCTCCTTCTCACCAGTTTTTAAGAGTTTCATGTTGGACTCTAGCCACTGCAAGGGGGCGTTTGGCTGGGGCCCTGAGCCAAAACTGTAGTCGTAGGTCATAATGGACCTGGAAGGACGCCGTTAGTTCATCTTAGTGATGTGCAGAGTGGCATAATTTGCTAGACACCATCAGAAAGGTAATAGCGTTGGAGCCATTGGGGACAAAAACCTCTCTCCCACACTGTCATGCTTGCAGGACTACCCGGTGCCTTTGTTTAGGAACGCAGTAATGACTTCAAGGCAGCACTTTTGCATATCAAGTATCATTGCCAGAATGTTTAGTGGTTTAGGGGGCCGGCAAACAGAATCCACATGACAGTTGGGTTCAAGGAACGAGGACAGGGCACTAACCAAGCAGAGACGTGGCCTGCTAGCTGGTCCATGTGTGTCGGATCAAGACGTGGCCGGGTTGGGGCTGAAGGCACAAGCGGTGGAACTGCCATTATCAATTCTCTGAAGACACAGACAGGCGGGGCATAGCAGTGTGTTTGTGAGTATGGGTGTATGTTATGGATGGGAGGGGGCAGATGTGTGGTGTTTGGCTGTAATTGTATGCGTACGCGCATGTGCGGCGTGTAAATTTGAGTGAATGCTTTCTCCTGGGGGCTAAGGGAGCTACTGTGAGCAGGCTATCAAAGGAAAGCCGTGTAGGAAGTAGTTACTCATAAAGAACAGTTACGTAAAGGCATCAGCCTGTTTGCAATACTAAAATAGCGAGCAGGTTAGCAGAGGGGGGCAACTGAGCAAATGCCCAAGTATGCTCCTTTTGACAATCAAGGGGCAACTACTCACACACTACCTCATCAATTTGAAGCCAATGTAGCATCAAACTAAGCGTTGCTGAAATTGTAAGTTACCAGAGCATGTGCTTAGGATGAGTCAAGCCCTCCCGTGTACAGAATTACAGGATAAAACACACAGCTAAAAAGCAGCTATACCCCGGATAGGTGCTTTTCATGGGAACCAGCATGAATCATTTTTACAGTCCTGCCAGCGACTGGATAATTGCATAAATCCTTATTTATTGTAAGGACCCTTCAACATTAACCGCAATTGAGTTTGGTGCTGTAAGCAATCTGTTATGAAGATTTGGCAGCAGAAGAGTGGGGTTCACGCCACATGAAAATTAAAGCACGTGCGGCCCAGTTGGCTAGCTCCAGATTTTACACTCACCTACAGATTTATGATACGTAACCTTGGAGCTAGTCAATTGGGCCGCACATGAGCCAGAGAGCACAATATAGCATTCCCATTTGGGGCTTCAGTTGACCCCCTCTGGCAGAAAACAAGGTATATAAATGAGGTGGTGGTATCTGCATATGTGCATAGAAGGGGTGGCTAGGGGCCAATAGACTGCTAGTCAGCTGTTACAGGCAACTTTCTTATCGCTATTTAGTACTCGTCTTGACACAAAGGAACCTTTCTTGACACAAAGGAACTGAAGCAACCGAGGGTGAGTTACGAGAAATATAAAAGGCTGGCACACAACGCACCAGATAGCATGTGCCACCTGGACAAACAAGACACAGCAGGGGGGGCACAAGAAAAACCGTACGCAGGCAGGTGAATAACAAGCCCCAACAGTTATTAAAGCAGAAGGCAGTGAAGGCGCTCTTACCTGCTTTCATCCCCAGCTTTGAGCGCCTGGCTTAGGCCCTCGATAAATGCAAATGCTTTACCTGTAGAGAAGGAAAGGCATCGCGTTGCGGACATTGATTTGCAACCATTCATCAGATCCATGTGCAGAGTATGGTACCGTAGCGCTTGAAAAAAGGGACAGTGAAGCAGGCCTATGAATACTTCCCGTTGATTTCAAATCAGCGTTGTCACCTCATAGATTGCCTAATGATCAGGGAGCGGCATATACCTATGCTTTTTTATATACCTACCTGTATACATATACACCCTTATACCGGTAAAAAGGGGTATATCCAGATCGGTAAATTACCCAGTGCACCCCTCCCCTGGGTGAGAATTTTATTATCAGATTTGGATGGCCTGTACAATATGTTATATAAGATCATGTTATGTAGCCAAAGTGGGGTGTTAAATTCGGCTCCGAGTTCTGAGATCTGGCAGTTAGTTATACCGGTCATTTTAACCTTCGGCAGAAAAAGAAAGGACCACTACCTGTCCCTGTATCTGATAACAACGTGCTGAGCTGCGGCTAGTCGCGTTGCTGCTATTGCTACGTGTGCGGAGAGGAGCTTGTTGGCAGCAGTGGATAGCAGGGGAACCTTGTTGTGTGTGCTGCCCTGTGTAGCCAGAAGTTTTGAACGTGGTCAACACACACGCACACAACCACACACACGCACATACACACGCACACTCACACACACATACACACACTCACACATACACACACATACACACACACACAAACACACGCACACGCACACGCACACGCACACGCACACACACACACATACAAGTAAACACATGCGCACACACACGCACAAAACATCAGCCTTTTGATACATGCTTCCCATCACCTAACTTTATCCATTTCTCAAGCCCTTCAGGCTCCATAGTTACACAAAGCATTATTTGTTGATTTCTTTTCGATTTTGTGAGGCCATCGGCCTCAGTGGTTCTCTGGCCAAAATATGCACCTCCCGTTTGCCGGCGGTAACAAAATTTTCATGTACCGATGTAGCACATATACCATATACCGGTATCACTCAACGCGGATCCCTACTTATGACTACTGCATTCTGGCACTCACACTCAATTACCTCGAAAAACCTCGTTGGAAAAGCCGTTCATGAACGCCCACGTCATCCAAATTTCAAGAACCTGCGTGAGTGCGATTGGACAGTTGCAGAAGGGCTGATGTTCATTCATTTTAACCTATGGCACTTGTTACTGGCTACTGGCTTAGTTAAAATAAAAATGCAGAAATTTGTTCAAGTGTACATTCGGTGACACATTATCAAGGCCTAAAGGCAAAATGCACAGCACAGTTCTTTTGTAACAGCTCCAGTTGACCCAGAGCCATTTGCAGTGAGCAGTGACACAAACCAGCCTACCAGCCCGTCATAATTCTTGGAGATGACCTCTGAGGCGAGCAGGTCTATAGGTATTTGCGGGTTCTGCACCAGATCCAGGTGATCCTGGAGCAAAAGTCAACCAATTATATTAGCTGGGCAAATGGCAATGTAAGCATGGTTGTACATGTGCGTGCGATCTACAGATCTCACTTTCATAAAGTTGACGCAGGTCTGCACAACTGGTAGTCAGCCGTTTTGGCTGGCTTATCTGTAGATCTATAAATGGAAAAGGGCAGGGTTTCAGAGGGCTGCACACACCCTGGAACACACCTGAGCTTCGTCCACTTCCACCACCACTCGCGGCACCACTCTGGTCACCTGAACCAGGAGACCGAGAAATAGGACTCCATTTGTCCCAAGCTAAAAAGTGTTAGTGATCTGAATGCCATTATAAGGCATGTCCGGCACAGCATTCGGAAGATAAGACCAAGTACACATTTAAAGGACACTACTCATCAGAACATGCACTGCTTTACAATGAATCAGACACTGATCTCAGTAGAACCTACGCTTACTCACGTCTGAGTTTGCGCTGCAAGCCCCCTCCAGGTCGCCAGCTGCACAGCTTTCACCTTGTGTGTCCGCACATGGCTCCCTGACTGCATTCACCCATGTTTGATTAAACTCATGGCTGCCAACAAGGCTCCACGCTTTCTCGGTGCCCACCTGATGCCAACATGCATACAAACGCATACAGAAACACACACGCAGATTGATAAAACGTTAAATAGTGATAGAGTTGAGGGCAGCTGCAGACCACAATCACAGACACTGCTGTCGTCCCTCCCCTACCGTAGTCCGTCGTAGCTGATACCAAACCGGGGATACATGCGTCAGTCGTTTCCTGAAGCGGACGCTTAAGCTGTAGCCTGATTTGTGCCTGGAAGAAAGAGTTTTGTGGGCAATCATATGAGGTGTGTAAATCGATATAGATGGTGAGTAGCCTTGTTTCTCTGCCTTGCTGTTTTTAGCTCTAACGATTGAACCAAGAAGGCTGAACATGTAGTCAGAGTTACTCCCCAATTTAGGTGGAAGGGAGAGAAGCAATTTGGAACTGGTATCAATAGAGACGTGAGTGATCCTGGTAGGAAGGTATACTGAGATACACTTGACTGGCTTGGCACTGGTACAACTCAGTTGTGGAAAGGAAAGGGCCCTTGTGAGCAGGGAAGACCTGAGGAGCTCAAATGAGAGCCATTCCATGGGCTGCCCCCATTCCATGGGCTGCCCATGCCCAGTCAGAAATCAATCAATCTGCAAATGCTCTGCAGCATCCCCTAAAAAATGTGCCCGGAAGTGAGTGGTCCTTCTCTCAACGCATAATCCCTTTCCCTCCACCGTACTAAAAAATATGAAAAGGGGCCAAAAAGGGTCAAATGGTGCAGGGTGCTTTCACAACAACAGTCCTGAAAATAAACAGCCATAACACTGACCATGGTGTGACGTAAGCTAAAACAGGACCAACGAATCGCTTGCTTGAGCTTGATTTGTCGTGCCACGTTCTTGTTTTTTCTACAACTGTTGCTGCGCCCAAATTTTTTTCTAAAAGCCCCGTGTCTTCTACGCGCTCCTCTGAAGGCCCAGTCTCAACTAGAAGCTCACGCTTCCTGAAACATAATTGTGCGTTGAGAGCAAAAGAGGGATAAGAGCACATCAAAGCTTCTCTTTCTGCTCAGGAGCGAATTTTTAAGCGCACCCCGCACACTCACTTACACTTGCATACATATACACATATACACACGCACACAAACACCCCACTTACACATTCACTCACTTGTTGACACGCACGCACGCACGAATGGCATGCACGCATGACACGCAAGCGCGGACAAAAAAAAGCTTGAACCTGTTTGCAGTCCCAATCGTCCTCACCTTGTAGCAGTTCTTTTAAGCCCAGCATGAGTGCTAATGGTGCACAGTAGAAGGAGAATGCACGTTTGAATATACATATGATTGCAAATTGGAACCAAATTCTGGAGCAGAATAACAATTTTTGTTACAATGGCTACAGGGGTGGATTTAAAGACCAAAAGAATGGGGCATCTCTCGTGCATTTCCGCCAAACTGGCCAAAGAGGTGCACACACGCACACGCACACACATACACACACATGTACAAACATACGCACGCAAGCATGCACGCACGCACGCACATACCAACATATATACACGCGCACGCGCGCAAACACACACACACACAACACACACACAACACACATACACACACACACACACGCACACGCACGCACACACACACACACACACACACACACACACACACACACACACGTATGCACACACACACGCATACTTACGCACGCACACACGCACATTAAAAAACACACGCATACATGCACACCCACGCTAGCACGCACACACCCACGCACACGCAAGACACACGCGCACACACACCACACACACACACACACACACACACCACACACATACACACACACACACCACACACATACACACGCACTTACAAACACGCGCACAAAACCAATAGCTTATGCTCTCACAAAAATACGTTCATAGCAGCGCACATGTCACAAGTGTGTGCTTGAGCAGCAAGCACAAAACAAAACAAACTCACATGCAGGTAGCGAGAGTTGAAGCTAGTTTACAAGCTGCCGGCATAGAACTACCTGAAGAAGTGAGACTGGCCAGGGAGCTAGCCTCTCGTGGCGCATCCCCTGAGAAGAGATCACCTCTCACGCTGCCTATCCCAGCCCTGCAACTCAATTTACGAAACAGGGAGCAGAACGGGCGGAAGAAAGCTTATCACCCTGTGAGTGGGATCACAAATCTGCATCTAGCACGTGTGAGTACCCAGTATACCAAATGTGTGTTGAGGTGTGTAAGACCTCCAATATGTACCTCAACAGTATGATCTTGTGTACTTACTTTTCATGACAGTTTACTATCGGCGCATCACACGCGCTGCTGCCTATTTGCTACAACTCTCTGTTTAAATAGTATGATCCGTTTAAAATTCCATAACACACACACACATATACACACAAATAGGCACACACACACAATTACAGACAAACATGCGCACATATACACACAGAAAAATATGCACACTCGAAATACACACGCACTCCCGCTCGCAGCCGCCAACCCCTCCTCTTGCCCCTTCCCCAGTCACAGCTGTGGAACGTTTGGAAGCCATGCTTCAGCCCCCAGACGTCTGGAATCTCCCACCACAGCAAACCAGCAGCAGTCCTGGTTGCACAAATGCTAGATCCCGCCTAACACGCAGATCGACCCTAGTACGTATGAAGGCGGCAGAAGCCACGGAGTTTCAGCAGCAGCAGCAGCAGCAGCAGCAACCAAGCTGTGTTGCAGATTTTAGTGCTGGAGCGGGCAGACAAGGGGCTACGCCTGCAGTGATGATGGTGAAGCAGCGCGATGGTGGGCCTCTGCCTTTGAGCAGCAGTTCCGGGGTTGCACATGGCAGTGAGGTTCTTGAGGCACGGATGGCTTTGGCTCAAAGTGCGTCTCGGTTGCTTGCTAGCATATAAAAGTCTTGCAGGACGTGCAGGGTTCTTGGCCAGAACCGTATATATACGGTGTGTATACGGTATTTCTGGCATGTAAATTACCAATATACGGTCACATATGTTGCATATATACGATTCTGGCCAACCTATGTATGTGTGTTTATGTGTATGTAAGTTGGCCAAAACCATGCATATATACTTTTATACTGTGTTTATACGATATTTTAGCAGGAACCATTTCAACATACGGTCATATACAGTGTACATGTACGGCTCTGGCCAACCCTATGTGTAGGTATGTACAAACGTACTGTCATATGAAAAGGATCTCGTGCTGCCCCTTGCACTGTGGCTGTAGCTGCAGTTATATGTCAGTAATCTAAACACGTGTGTATAAGTGAGTTTGTGTGCATGTGTGCCTTTATGTAACTATGCAACATGTACATTTTAAAGAAGCCCTCAACTTGCTCCTCTCACTGTGGCTGCAGCTGCAGCTGTGGCGGCAATGGAGGCTGTGAGGGCTGTGGATGAAAGAGAAGGGGAGAGTGCGGAGGGGAGCGATGAGAGCAGTAGTGACAGCAGTGGGAGTGGTTTGAGGCGGCACGAAATTAAAAAGAAAGAGAGACTGTCTGGGGCGTTGGAGTGGGAGGAATCACAAGGGTCTCTCTTGGGGGACAGAAGCTGTGGGGTAGAGGATGGTAGACGAGAGGGGAATAAAAGTAGGATGCACAGACAGAGAAAGCCAGCCCCAAACTCTGCTCACCTCAATCCACTGGCTTCTTCCCTTCCCTCAAAGCGTGTGAACTCAAGAGATGCTAACCAAAACAAGGAGCAAGGTCTGCAGGGGCAACAGGACTTTAGTCAGGAAGGAGGCCTCCTAAGGACCCCTCCTCCCCAAAATGCACCAGCGGTACAGCCGTCCCTTTCTCCTCCTTCTAGCGAAAGCACCCCCCGCCAGTCACCAAGCCAGATGCCTCAAGGTGCGTGCAGGTTGCAAGAGAACAAGTTTCATATTTACATCAGCAAGTTCTTATTTTCACACTACACACGCGCACACATTCATGCACACATACACGCATGCATTCACTGACACGCACACACATTTATACACACGCATACGGACACATTCGCACATACAACTACACATACACCTTACACACACACAAGCATACGCATGGTGTGTCATGATTGTGCAGCATCTGGGGGGGTCAAGGACAGCAACTTGAAAGGGCTGATAAGGCCTTCTATCCAGCTGCCACACAACACTCTCAAACAGCCAGGCAGCCCAAAGAGGCAAACGAAGAGCATGAGCAGCGTCCGTGTGCAGCCAGATTTAAAAGAGTTTGACCACAGTGCGGAGGGAACTCCTTCGCCTGTGAGGCCTGCTGTTGGTGAGTGGCATCAAAAATCATAAGGGGTATTACATAGCAGCATTTTAGCTCAGCGAGAGGATCGCCGAGAGCAAGAGTTATGATCTTTTGCGCATCTTTGGAGTAGGATGTTGCTACGCAGGTATACTTTGCTTTCACCTGAGCTCACAGAGCAGTTCACACTTTACTAGACAGATCTGGGTGCAGTCCACTTGTTTTCATTTCAGCTGCATCGACCGCATTTTAGCCCAGCCAGGAATTTTTGACTTGCGTTTCCTTACCTTCCGAGTTTGAGCCATTGTCCCGTCCACCATATTCTCGTGAAATCTGTGCTCTGTCAGGTGGCGGTTGGAGGCTATGGGGCGGAGCTGCCTTTGGAGGCCCACCAACAGCCGAAGAAAACGTAAGGGGGTGAAGCAAGGCTGTCCAGGGGGAAATGGTGAAAGAGGCTGGCTTGTTTCACTTCCTCCAACCAAACCGTTGTAGACAGAGAAAAAGGTGCTCACTGATACAATTAGTATTTGCACCGATCTAGGTTCTCACTTGGATTGCATCAGATCAGGCTTTGTCTGTGTTACTAAGGCTTGCCGTTGTATGATCGTATGTTTTGGTCTGCATCAGTCAGGCTGTGAAGTAAATGCTTGGCACGCGCACTGCATCAAGACAGCACTTGTGATGCGTCACTACTTACAAGAGAGCGCACTCGCTGCCTAATGCTGTATGATGCTTAAATTAAACGCCCAGAAAATTGCAACGTTGCAGTTTGCAATGAGAACATAAGTATTGGCTCCTGCATTAATTTTTCTCGGCAGTGCCCGTGATGTCTGGCAATCACAACCGGCCAATTTCTGACAGGCTTCTCCAAACCTAACAGGTCTTTCCAATCGGCAGCTAAACAATTTGGCTGGAGGTCGCTCCCTGATGTAACCTTTGTAACCATTTCAGACCATTGACAGGACTTCCCAAACAAATGCACACGACGCCTTTGCTCCTTTTTATCCCAGGCAGAGGAGCGGCGGCAGCTCAGCGTGTCCTTCAAGCACCTCAACTTATTACTTCAGGAGGCAGATGACGAGGTGTGTAAACACGAAGAACAGGATGTTAAAGCATTTAATGAAAGCTCGGTATAGAAGGAAAGACAGTGACGAGGTGCGTAAACAAAAACGTCACAGGCAGTGACTCTACTGCCTGCATTTTTAAGAAGAAAAAGCAACTTACCACATGCCAAATACCATTAATCTCCTCATCACACACACAAAGGAAATGGAAAAATCCTTCCCATTACAAGGACAGGATGTTGAAGCAGGCTCGGTATAGAAAGCTTTGAACCAGCCTTCATCCGCTTTCAGCCTTGATCATAACAGAGCATGCAAACACAAGCTGCAAGTATCAGTCTGCACAAAAGCCGCAAGTATCAGAATCAGCCTAGGCGGGGGTCTGGGTGCTAAAGATACACCCCCCCTGGAATATGCTATTTGTCCAATGTTATTTGCGTGGTGGGGGTTGCCTAATGTGGGCACCCACGTACCACCTCCACCACCTCCACTATTATTTCCGTTTTTTCTAGTCTTCTAGTAGTACAAATTAGAGCTGATATAAGAAGATGACATCTTTTTCTCAAATTTCTGGACGCAGCTTCTTGCTCCAGCTTGTCACCCTCCTGGTTGGTTCACATTTTCTTTCTTTCCTGCAGTAAAGAAGTCTGCCTATACGTCTATACCTGTACCAAAGTGCGCCGGTAATATTGTGATCTTGCAAAGTTTTCCTCATGCTAAAGCCCACCTAAACAATGCCTACAAGCCCACCTGAACAGTGCTAATGAGCCTCTCACCCAATAGCGTTTCAACCTTGTTTTCTCATCTACACCTTTGCTAGAGATTTAGCATTTTTTGGGGGCTGTGCGGCGTCTGATGCCTTTTTTGCACCCACTTATACAAGGAAAAAGTTGCATCTGTGAATTTGGACCAATTAACCCCAAGTCCAGCATATAAATCGGAGGCTAGAATTGTGGTGAAATGTGCGGTCTTTTCTTGCTGGGCTCACCTGTGCTTTTCTGCAAACCTTGACTCACACCAGAGTTGCGAGCAAATTTTTTAAGCCCCATGAATCCAAGAAGTTTAGAGGTCACGGATTGGTGCACTTCGTGAGCAATGATTTTTGTCCAACACTGTACCAACGCCACTCTGTATTTAGAGGGCGGGTGGGATAGTATCTATCATATATAACACCTTTCCATATTGCAGACCAACCACTGGGTCTTTTTGCGTGCTTTCCTTGTATTTAGGTAGGCCTGTAGGTAAGAAATTTGGTCATCCTGTACTTTCAGGTTTAAAAATGGCAAAGTGGTTGGGGAGATATTGCTAATGTGAGCTTGTTGGCACTGTTTGTCCGGGAAAGATGGGGGGGTATGCATGGGGGATGGCCGCAATGTGGTGAACTGCAGAGTTCTCTGCTTGCAGACGAACTCAAGTTCTTGCAGGCGATCGATTTGTGTAATGCACTCTTGCACAACCTTTCTTGTCCATCTTTATTATATCTTGGTGTTTAGAGCAAGTTTATTTTTGCTTGCCCTTGCTGCTTTGTCCTTTCTACCGTAACTGTAGTCCTCCTGCCTTCTGAACGAGCCGTAGAAGAACATTTCTCATTCGTCTTCAGACATTTATTTCATCAAATACTGAAATCAGGCCTGTGCACTGCACGGTGTACGTAAGTTCGTAAATTACGCAATTTTACAATTTTGGAGGATCGTAAAATACCGTAATCACGGCAATTTACTTTACGGTGTACGGTACGGTGCCAAGCTGACACTGCCGGTGCAAAAATGGCCTCAGAAAGGCCTCTCCGCCCCAAAACCTCACATTTTCGCTCCCCGGTGTGCTCCTCCCATGTGCTGACGCCACACAATGCTTTTTTGAACGACCCTGAGGCTGGGTTGGGGCTGCATCAGCTCGGGGGCTGGCACTGCCAGTGCAATTTCGGCCTCAGAATGGCCTCTTTGCCCCAAACACCTCCCATTTCCACCTCCAGCATGCTCCACTGATGTGCTGACGCCACACAATGCTTCCCTGAACGACCCTGAGGCTGGGTTGGGTCTGCATCTGCTCGGGGAATGGGTCCAGCAGTGGCTTGCATGGAAGCTCAAAGTCGGACGGAGTAATTGATTCCTGATCATTCATTTATTCATAAACAATTATTGTTTTGGGCCGAAATTGGAGCCAAACGGCCAAATTATGGTCAAAATCGTACGGTACGGTGGCACCGTCCTTGTACGGTCTGACACCGTAGTTTTGGCTGACCGTAATTTGGACCGTACTGTACGGAGTAATTACGGTCGGTACCATAATTACGGTACAAAATCCAACATTACGCGTAAGTGCACAGATCTGACTGAAACATTTATTTGATCCAAATGCTATCGCTGTAACATGATTTGGGCACACAGCGTCCTCCTACCGTTAATGCTATCCAGGTGCAAGGCTCACCGGATGAAGGCAAGCGCAAAGAAGGCGTTTCTTCCCTGTCGCTTAAAAAGCCTGGCAGCTTCCATCTTAATCGCATGTTTCCGTGCTCGCCCTCGGCTTCTCCGCAACATTGGTCGAGCAAAGATAGTGATGCCACCGTTGCAAGCATGTTCAAGGACGGTGTGGAGCAAAAGGAGTAGCAGAACAGGCCGACAGGTAGCAGCAATGATTAGAGAGTACACATGCACTCTTTGTGTTTGAGTATTGAAGAAGTATTCTTTCAGGCGCTTTCTTGTTAGTAAAATGCGGGTACTATCCCTAAAGAATAATAAGTGATGCTTGATAGTAGGCGCAGGGCCTCAATTGGCTCAATTGGTATTGCTTTGACACGGCAGACCACGTAGGCTGTTTGTTGCTTGAGCAACTTTTCAAGTTTCTGTAACTAACTAACTAGCAACGACGTTTAGCTGACGTTACAAAGTGCAGCAGTGTGCACCGGTCTGTCAACGCTTCTTTCTTTTTTGCTGACTTTGGGCCTGAGACTCTTTCTTTGTTTTCTTCTCTCCTTTCGGTGGGATGCTGTATGGTTCAACCATTACACCGTCCTTTCCCAATCATTGCCAGACATGTTCACACCATGGCGTTATTTTACTTTAACGTTATTACAAAGTGTGGCGCTGATTTTGGACAACTACAGAAAAAGAAAGACTTTGCAGGCAGCGAGTACCACACTCTCCATATTAATGAAGGAAAATAACACTTTAGTAATATAACCTCCCCACCAAAAAAGATGAGAGAAAAAATCATGGTGGGTATTGAGAGGGTTGCAGCAGGCTTGGTCTGAGACTGGCTCCAGATAAGGTAAGGTAAGGTTACATCACTATATACTGGCTCCAGATAACATTTGAAAAGGGCACGTCTGGTGGTGTGAATATGTTTGGCAGCATAGTTGATTTAGATTCAGATTTACATGGGGACTTTCGCCAGACAGCGTCGGACAAGTCGGGGCTGTTGATTCAATGGGGTTGAATCAACCAAAAGCGTTGATTCCTAATTGATCATTGATTCAAGCGGAAATCAACTGCTGTTCTGGTTGATTCAACCAAACAGTTGAATCAAGCAGTAATCATTGAGAAACGGTTGATATTTAATTGATTCCTGGTTAATCATTGATTCAAGCAGAAATCAACTGCTGGTTTGTTTGATTCAACCACACAATTGATTCAACCAGCAATCAAGCAGGAGTGGTTGATCTGAGATGGATTTTAGGTTGACCGTTGATTCAAGCAGAAATCAATTGCTGTATTTAAGCACTCAGCAAACAAAACTGGCCTCCACAAATGCATGAAGCAGTATGCCTGAGTAAGGCCCGTGTCTCCCTTAGCAATTGGCTTGCACGCAACAAACATGTACCACAGGCGGTTGGTGACCGTGTAGAAGCAAGCGTTGTGGCTTGCATCTACATATCGTGCTCGTTCTTTGGATGACCAAGTCATCATGCCTGCATGTCAGGTGTGTGATGTGTGTGTATGTGTGTGCGAGTGTGTTTTGGGAACAAGCAGCGTACCTGGTTGCATATTGGGAGGTTGGCACACCTAACTACCTCTGTCTCTGCAGCACTTATCACAACATCGGTGTGTGTGCTGCATGGACCTGCTGGGTTGATTTGGATGCCATTGTCATTGTACCTGTGTGTGTTTGTGTGCGTGTGTGTGCGTGTGTGTGTGTGTCTGTGTGTGTGTGTGTGCGTGCTCGCATGCGTGCGTGCGTGCGTGTGTGCGTGCGTGTGCGTGTGCGTGTGCGTGTGTGTGTGTGCGTGCATGCGTGTGTGCGTGCGTGCGTGCTGTGTATGTGTGTGTGTGGGGGTGGGTGGGTGGGTGGGTGGGTGCTTGCTTGGTGGAAATCTAAGCACGATCGTGCGCTCCCAGTACCAGTAGTGCGATCGCTTTTAGTATTATTGGTTGGTGACTTGCTTGGGAAGACTTGGGGAAAGGCAATGTCTAGTTTTACACATCATTTACAGGTGTGGATGGTTAATTGTTTGTTTAAAGTTGTGGCGTGTCTGATTTTTGACTGTTAGCAATGACTTCCCCCATTTGGCTTGAATCAACCATGAACTATATAAGAGGCGGATTAAATCAACCACAGATCAACTGCGGTTAATTCAACCAGAAAAGGTACCCACCACGAACTGAATCAACCAAACATCAACCGCGGTTGATTCAACCATCAACTGCAGTTGATTTCAAATTGATCTCCAATTAATTTAAGCGGAGATCAACCACGGTTGATTCAACTAGAAATAGGTACCCACATTTCTGGTTGATTCAAGCAGCAATCAACAGCCCTGACTTTTCCGACGTGTTTGGCTGATTGGCTTGTGACTGGTCATCGCCAGTAGAGGAAACCATTAATTACCTGGGCACTGAATTATCGTCGCAAATAGGTGGCTCTGCTGGAACATCACCTAAAGATCAAGGGGTCTAGGCAAAAGAAAACCAAGATGAAAGAGTTTATGGAAAACCACACGTTGTAAATTCAGGGATGCTCACTGAACCCAGAAAAGTGTGAATAAGCATTGCTATTACGGTCTAGAAAGTTCAGCGGCCAGCGTATGTTCAAAAAAAGCTGCCAGATCAAATTACCATCACTGCAAAGTACAAGACTCAGTACATCTACCAATACAATTTGTTGCTGCCAACGATTGGGCGTGACAAAGCAAATATAACCTCAACGCAGCACTGTATATAGCAGTCTCAGACCATACACTCCGGCGAGAAATTGCAAGCCACAGCTATGCAAGCAACTAACAACTAACACCACAAAGGCGTGCAGATTTTCCAGAGAACAACTCAGCTAGCAGAATATCACCACGACGTATGTCATGGACCATTACTGTTCATTTGGGGGGTTTCTACTTCTTTAAAATCTCTGGGTATTTCTGTGGTCTTTTTGCCGCCGTGTACCTCTTGATTCATGCAAGCAAGGCAGCAAGTTCTTCCTTGGTCTACTGTTCCGCTCCGGATGCAACCGAACTGGTCATGAAACCCCTGGCTAGTGAAATTAACAGTGCGCAATACGTGAGAACAAACGCCGGCCGGAGGGTAGTGGAGGCTCCTTGAGAGATCATGCAGAAATTTTGTGCTGTTTCATCAGCGCGGTGCTGGACTGGTTCTGGGGTCTGGTGTCTTTCCAATACTTGATCTTGATGAGGTGGGCTTCATATTGTTGATGCTTGCCGATATCTCTAGGTGGTGCTGGCTGGTGTCTGAAAAAGGTGGAGGATCTGGTGGCTGACGGTGTTGCTGAAATACTCCCAGTCACTCATAGTTGCCTTTTGCCACTATAAAGGATCCTCCCCCCTTTGAATGCTTGTTTTTTTGGTGTTTTTGCGGAGATGGGAGCACCTTGAACAACACCTGGGCAACTGCAGGTAGATCTTTTTACCCAAGGAGTGAGGTCGAAAGAGATTACGGATAATTCAGGTTTCAGCTGTTTCAGGTATCTGGTGGATTAAAGGGAGTATTTTCTATTCCATCCTTTAATGGCAGCTTCTACGCTATCTGCGTTCTTTTTCTTTCCCCCCTACTAACAAACACAGATGTGACATCAAACGTCTGTAAGCAATACTCCTGGTGATATGGCTGCAGGCCTTTGCCTCCCAAACACCTGATCCCCATTGAGATGCCCTTCCTTTTATACAATCTCCAATCCTCAAGAAAGTGAGAGCCTGGCAGGTTCGGAAAATGGCCCCTTTTATAGGTATTCAATTTTTATTCCTCGTTTTTATAGAGTAGCGGTGGCTGAAGAGAAGGTGGCTGATGAAAAGAAACGGCTAAACTAGTATTGGCAACACAAGTAAAATTGATAAAGCGAAGGGAGATTTACAAAATTTACAACCTCCTCACCCGGAACAAAGGAAACACGCTCGGAAAACCCTTCCACACGGGTAACAAGACACTCATAAATTCATAGATTGAAAAGCAAAGAGAGCAGGGTAAACTATGTCTGTCAGAAAAGACAATCTGCCCTTGTCCTTCTAGGAGAAAAAGAAGAGGCTTTGCTGGTCGTAGAACACGCTCAGGATAACCAATCCTGTACCCTTCTTCCCTTAATTATGGGAAGGATAATGTTATGTTTATTCGGCCTATCATTTTGAAGCTTCTTTTTGGATCTCTAACAAGCAGCAACAAGAAGCAACAGCCCCTGGACCAGACAGTAATCTAGAAACGACTTATTGACTAGGACCACACGTGACACAGCAGAGTGGGGGGGTCTGCAGGCTGACTGAGTGTGAGTGTGACTTCCTGAGGATGTCGAAGCAGCTCGTCGTAGTCGCAAATGACCATTTTCCAGCAGGCTTGGTGGTGGCGGATGTCCTCACCCACACATGCATCAGCAGCAGCAATTCCAGCAGCATTTCCATCACATGCATCCCCTGCTTGCTGAGGAGCAGGAGGAGTCAGAACAGGAGCAGTATCAGCAGCAGCCGCAGCACCCTGCAACCCTTCTGATCCTCATTTGGTATTTTCTCTTCTCTTCTGTGGTGGAATATCATATAGTACCAGGTTCCAAGTAGCTTTATTTTTTACTAAATAAGGTGAGGTTTCATCACATATACCTACGCCCCTGGTTCTGAGCGGAAGCTTGAAAAAAGCCTGTAACCTAACCAAAGAAGGCGTTGGAAAAATTAAAGAATCAAGAGAAAAGGGCTAATAGTCAGACCCACCATTCCTGTTTGATAAAACGAACCTGCACGCTTTTCCACTTTTAAGCAGTCAAGAGCTTTAGTTAGACACATCTAAGCACCCCTGCACACTCAGTTTGTGGCGGGAGGTGCCCAGGTGGGCAGGGTGGAAATTCCTATCAGAAAGTGGATTTCAAAAAGCTTCTCCCCGGTGCCACCAACTTACCAGGGGTGTTTGCAATAAAGTCCGGGGGTCAAGGTCCGGTTTTGGACCCCCTTCTTTTGGCAGGGAAAAGTGCGAGTTTTTATAAGTCGACAACCACTGAACCGTTTGGGGTCGCGTTTGTTTTGCTGGGCTCTATTAAGCTGACAGGCGGACGACCTGTTCTTGGAGCCTTCCCTCGTAAGTCTATTGTTTTGTTGAATAGTTCATCTGGCATTGTTTGTCGAATCAGTTTGTGCTCGGAGGGGCTAACCAGAGCCTGATGTTTTTTTGAAAATCTCAGCTGTCGCGCGCTGCCCACCACGGCCCAACCCCAGCATTCCAGACCATAATACTTGACAGGGCATGCCTAGGGAGCATACTGAAGGACTCCCAACACCCAGGTGGTGGCCAGAAAGCGTGTTTCCAGAGTTTCCAGAAATGCACCAATTTTGCCCAGCAAACAGGCCCACGCACTAAGTCCTTTAGGGGCAAATTTCACACCCCCTTTTTTCTGCTGTAATGGGTATGGTTTAACCCAAAACGGGAACAAAATAATGGTGAAATTTGGATTTGAAGTCACATTTCTGTACCCATGCACGGGTACAACCCCCTTTTGGCAGGGAAATGGCTCATTGAGGGGCATGCCGCCCGCCCAAATTTCGACCGAGCGAGGAGGATACACTTTTTTTTGTGATTACCCTTTTTACACGCCTTCATTGCCTGTCTGTGCAACCCTGAAGACCTTTGCACAGAGCTCCACTGCCTTCACTGTCAGAACCTACCAAATACATCCTTTAACCTTGCCGTATTTGCAAAACAGTCCAGCATTTTTATTAGAATGCCGCAAAAACGCTTCAGTCCTCCAGGCCAATTTCTGCATGCCCTTGTTCGCCCCTCCTGAGGAAGATCGTTGCCCCTTCAAGTGAACAGCGAAACATCATGCTTAATTCCCCTAAATAATCCGACGTTAATGGAAGCGGAAAGTACAAAAAATGGGTAAACGCGGAAACCCTAAGTAAATAAATTAATGGCCTGCGCAACTTTAAACTCACAGCTGCCCTCGTTTCTCCCTGACCCTCGATCAACCATGGATCCCGCGTCCGGCTTTCCAGGCTACCCAGGATACGCGTTTCAGCCCGTCCCCCCCCTCCAACCTCCTCCACCCCACCACGCGCCACAGCAGTGGCAGAGTCTCGGGTTCTTCTCCTCCCTGCCACCAAATTTCAGCAGCGCCCCCTCAATCCCCTCCCATCCTTCTGCAGCAGCAGCAGCAGCAGCAGCAGCGACAGGAGCGAGCATGCCTCCTCCCGGAGGGCGAGGAGGAGGAGGACGTGGGGGTGGCCACCCGCGCGGAGGACGTGCCCGGGGCCGCTCCTTCAAGCACCACCATGGACATACCCAGCAACAGCTCCACCAAACCCAACAACACGGGCCGGGCAGCAAGCGGAGAGGGGGCCGGAGGCACTTCCACTCCAATAAGGGTAAGCACCATAAGGGGGAACAATTGCAGGCGGGGAGGGCTTCTGTGCTTGGCGCGCAGGGTCGTCGTGGTGGTGGTGGGGGGGGCCCTAGAGCATCTCACCCGCACCCGCACCCGCATCCGCATCGGCACCTCCGCCTTCGTGCTCCTCGCATGATGACACAACAATATGGCAGGAACGAAACCTATTACTCACGCTCCTTTGTTGCTCCTTCTTCCCTCCCTCCCTCTCCAACTTTAGACCGGACCCCCAAGCCCTCGGACGCGCCCAACGCGCCTGACAACAGCTCCCAGTCCTTCCTCGCGCCAGGTGTGTGTGTTTACGTGTGGGGGAGCGCATCTTTGTTGTGGGGGTGCGTAGGCTGGTTTGGGGACATGCTGTGCTTTTCGGTTTGTGCATTGTAGATTTGTTTACTCAGGTGGTCTGTGTACGTGGGCTTGGATGCTAAAGCAAGTGATCACAGTGTGTGCCTCCTGTTGATCGCTCAAAGTGTTGTCTGTGATCCTGCCCACGAGCTCCTCCTGTACACATGTGTGCTCATGAATGCCAGTATTTCATTGCACTCAAGCCAGAGCTTAGGGGAATATGGCCCCGCGGCAATCAGCTCGCTGCATACGCTCTGATGCATAAACCAATTTCCCTCCTCGCTCATTTTACTTATCCTCTGTTCTTGAATGAAGACATTCAAGAACAGAGCGGTTATGCTCTCAAGCAGCTCAAGCACAGTCGCTGCCTTTTTTGCTTGTCTGCACTTTAACCACCCCTCCACTTCTTCATCAATCTTCCCTTTCTATGAAACTCTCTCGCCCCACACTCTCGCACACTCACACTCTCACACACACACACACACACACACACACTCACACACACGCACGCACTTGGTACAGTACAACTGACCGCACCTCTTTGTCTCCACCTGCACTGCAGGCTCCACCTTAGTGTCCCCTGCCCAAGGCAGCTTCCACAACGTCACGCCCTGCCCCTTCTCCGGCGCGGGGGGCGTGTGGAAGCAGGGCTTCGGGAGCGTGGACAAGGAGGCCATCGAGCTGGGCGCCAAGGCAGGCATCGACCTGCACGGCACCAATGCAGGCCTGATTGGGGAGGACGAGGACTTCAACACGGATGAGGAGCACGACATGTTTGATGATGCCCACGTGCAGGGTGCAGACAAAGACCAGCAGTCTTACATCGCAGAGCTGGAGGAGCGCAACATGAACCTGCAGGAGAAGGTGCGTGTGTTCGTGTTTACGCGTTTGTATGGGTGTGTGTTTCTGTGTCCTTTCGTGGAGTGCCATGGGGAATAGTCATGGGTTTTAAATAATTCTTTTGGCATTCTTTTTTCTCATTGCATTGCGCACTTCAGATGCAAAATTGTTGTTGCCAGTCATCAATAGCAAGAATAAACGATTAAAGCAGAAAATCCACATCACTGTGCCACTGGCGTCATGCCGAGGCTTTCTATTTACAGTTTACTTTGCATTAAGAATAAAGCAAACGGGTCAACTGCTAGCCATCAGCAGTTTCACATCTTTGCCACCATTTAGACAGTCCGACTGCCCATCCCCTACACTCTCCAACTCTGGTACCCGAAAGAAAACGAGAGGTGTTAACTGCATTTCCCCTTTTTGCTCGTTGCCCACGACAGGTGTACCTTTTAGAGGAGCAGCTGCAACTCTTGACAGGCTCTGGGCATCATGGCAGCGCCGAAATGCAGCAGGACGATGACCAGAGTGGTGATGAGCATCACAGTAGAGAGGGCAGGGAACAAGAGAGTGCTGGGGATGAGGCTAGGGAGGGGCAGGAGGTTGAGCATCATGCTGTAGGTGTAGAGCACTGCCAGGCTATTAGTGAGCAAGAGCAGCCTTGCGCGAGTGCAGAGGAGCAGCCTAATATGGGAGATAATGAGGCGCAGCCGTCTGGGCCTTCTGATCCATTGGTTTAGTCTGAGTTGAAGTGTGCGGAGCTTAATTAGTTGTTGACGGCTGTGATAACCTGACATGCTTCCTGGAGTTGCACCCCCTGGCATATACTTAACAATTAGTGTGCATTCCTACCATGCACGCACGCGTACGTGTGCTTGTCTGTATGTGTGTCGCAACAACATGCACGGTTCTTTGCTTGAGCACGCACCCGTGCGAGCAGGTGTCTTACGCGCAAGCAGCATCACGCTTGCGTGCGGAGCTCGTGTGAGCAGCTAAGCCTTGGCCGAGCAGCCACATGTGCAAATGCACGCACGCAAGAGCTCCGATCTGCCCGGTACGTTGTTCCTGTAGCCCCAAAGCAACATGCACGCCCACAGTTGCTGCTTTCTTCTCTGACCCAAACACGCGCACGCGCTCTGCTGTGTGCAAGTGCCCGAAGAGCATGTGTCTGCATCTCTCTGCATTCGCTGCAAAAGCCCTTTTGCTGCAAAGTCCAGTACTGATGCTGTGTCTTGTGTGTGTACCTGTGACCCGGCGCCTCTTCAGAGGTGCTGCACTGGTGCTGGGCGCACTTCGGCCACGGGCTCTTTGACGAAGCAGCCATCAAGAGCTGGTACGACTTGCATTGACTTACACACTTGTTACACCTCTGTATACATAGCGTGTTTTTTTGTATTTAAATTGAAACCGGCCTTGAATTTGTATATTATATTTAGCATCTGCATTGTTTTCAGTGGGCTGGGCAGGTTTTGAATAATGTAGAAGCTTGAAGAATTAAGTGCGCCTCTACGCATGCAACTTTTGAGTGTGAAGTAGGTGGGCTAGGAGTAAGAGATCTTCCTCAAAAGATTTGATTGACTGCCTGTAATCTGTAAATATCGCTATCCCTCCTTGGATCTGCGTTCACGTCTGTCTCTTCTCCCATTTGGTTCGCTCCCCTCGTGAAACCTTTGCAAGCAGTAAGATGAACTTGCCCACTTACAGCAGCGGCTATCAGCAGCCTGGATGAGTGAGACCACAACACCCTATCCGTGGGAGGAGAAGCTCTGTGTGTCGCATGCACGCTCACAAGCACTCAAGGTGAGAGCTGCTTTCCGGCTCTTGAGGTTTTCTCTTTTTGCTTCGTCTGTCTGCCTAGCCTTCGTTTTGGCGTGTTTGTGGCAACAACGCAATAAACAAAGGCTAGGGAGCAGACAAGCTATGGGAGGGCTCTGTGCTAATGAATGGCCGCTTAAAACCACCTGCTGTAGAATTCATGAAGGAACAAATGGCCAGAATGCAAGCACAAACAAGTTTGTCCATGTCAGATTGCCATTTATATCTTGAAAGCATGGTCTAGGAGGACTCACGAAATCATTAATTGCTTGTAACATGCTATAGAGATTTGAAAAAGAGCTGGAAATGAAATGAAAACAAAGCAATTTCTTTTCCAAACTTATTGTTATAAATGGAAGAGATGTTTTCGCTGTGGCAGTTATGTAAAGTATCTTGTGCAGGAATGTTGCACTACGCCGTATTTCCAAAATGACACCGTATATGCGATACGGTAGACGCCGTATCGTAGCTTTTACCGTATAATACGGTATAAGCAAATGTACGGCGCCAAACCGTACAGTTCGGTCCCACCGTACAGTACATTTTGACCGTAGGTAGGCCGTTTGGCTCCAATTCTGGCCCAAAACATTTCTTTTCCTTTTGCAACAAGTATATATGAGTAAAACACAAAATATTAACCAGGAATCAGGTACCGCGTCCGACTTCGAGTTTCCATGCAAGCCCCTGCTGGGCCCTTCCCCCGAGCTGATGCAGCCAACTTAACTCACCACAAAGGGAGAGAACATGTAAATTAAGTAATTTACTTAACTAAGAGGTTTAGAGCCTCGTTCTCAGTCATGTGAACATGAAGCGCAGTGTAAGAAATATAAGTTTGCGAACAAAACGGACCGTATCGTACACTTACCGTATCTCACCGTATAACGGTGCCAATTTTCAAAAATACGGTAAAAACCGCTTACCGTACCGTACCATATTACCGTACACCGTACTGCAACAGCCCTGATCTTGTGCCTGACACGCACAGAGCCAACATGTGTCACTATGTGTACCGCTATTAGCAACAAAAAAGCATCTTTGCATGTACTATTGAGGAGGGTGGGGCTTTTTAAAAAATTGTTCTGCAAAATAGTCCACAATTTCAGTTGAGTTTGAATTACAAAGCCGGGATGGCTTATTAACCTATGAGAACGAGGTAACCTCAAAACAGACAAAGCTTAAAGAAGGGACTATAATGCAAAATCCACAACGAGACCCGATGCAAATGAACAATGACAATTACAATAGGCAAGGCCTTCTGTCAAGATGTGCGACTATTAGCCTGCTCATAAAAGCAAATAACATGGAGGAAGAAACGAAGCTTTTGTTGTTCTGGCTTTAAAATTAGACACAGCATTGGCTCCCGTTTGGGGAAACCGAGGAGCATAATTTCTGCTGGTAAGTAACGTAGATACAGGTAAGGTAAGGTTACATCACTATATATGCCTCAAAGGGCATCTCAGCGGAAGTTTGGAAAAAGCCTGAAACTATACCTGGCTAACAAAAGAAACATAAGCTAGAGGAAACATGAAAGATGTAGATACAGGTAAGAAAAGGTTTGTAGTGCAGCGCAGCTGAAAGCGCTTGTTTGCGCAAAAAGACTTCTTGATTAATGAGCTTCAGCAGTCACGGGAGGAGGTCGTAAGGATTAGATTTTTTACGAGTGTTTAGAATTACAATGGACGGACTCTGGGGCATTTTTCCTTTCCTTCAATCAAGCTGTCAGTGACGTATAGCTTTCTAACGCTCAATTCTGATAAAAGAAAGCAGCTATTAATGACGAACTTGGTTATCAAGTTTGCATGTCGCTCATATTACCAAGCATGGCTGCAACACCGTGTGATTGTATTATTTTGGGATACAGTTTTTTGTCTGTCTGCAAGTGAGTGTGTCTTCACCCTTAATCCTTAATTTGCTATCTTATTAATTGCATGCTCATAGTTTATTTGGAGTCTGTAAAATGCTTAAATACTTCTCCTTGATTTGCTTGACAGTCTGGGACAGAAATAAGGATGGGCAGCAAAAGGTCGATGGAGGGCCGCCACAGAAAGCTGCCTATACATAGTTTACAGCTGAAGCCACCAGTCAAAACGCGCGACTGCTAGCCTGCAATTAAAATTAAACATTGCTGGATGTAAGGGTTACAAGGATGGCCTACAGCCTGAGTCTCTGGCTGATGGCAATTGGCTGGTGAAAGGGTAAGGGTAAGGGTTACACAGCTGTATCCGCCAGCGAGGGCAGTTGAGCTATAGCAAAAAAAAAAGGCAGCTTCAAGAAGAGAAGGAGGCCAGACTGAACAAGACACCAGAA
>Ga0307945_1000494_pt1 | contig 27154 bp, 35 predicted proteins | sample OrgLakmetagen228_FD_201818 | JGI IMG/M metagenome (GOLD analysis project Ga0307945, IMG submission 201818) | Saline water microbial communities from Organic Lake, Antarctica - #228 | ecosystem: Environmental > Aquatic > Non-marine Saline and Alkaline > Saline | place: Antarctica: Organic Lake...
GGTTTTTCAAGGAGGGTTTTTCTGTTTAGGCAGGAGTTTTCCTTTTCCCAGTCTTATAGGTTTTTTTTCCTTCATTCTGTTAGGCCCTTGCTGAGGACCGTGTAACAACCCCCACCAAAAAAAAAAAGTTAGTGTGGGGAGTGGTTTTCACTGCCTGCGTAGTTTTTTTCCCACAATGTCCCTCTAATAGCATCTGTCGGCTGTATTAGCTCAATCTTTGTACTGCCCCACCAAACGTATAGTGCCCAGCTTAGGGATTCTGGAGAGCATGGCAATGTGCCCCTCAGGAAAATGATCAGTTACAATGTCAAAATGTGCATTGAAGTCCCCCACCAGGATCATTTGTTGAGAAACTCATTTGGCTCTCTCTACTTTGTGCCTCAGAAACACGATGTTGCATGTGTAAGAGCATCTGGGAAACCTCAGCATCAGAACGCGTAGAAGAATGAAGATTAATGTACACAGCCCCCAAAAGCACTTTGTAACTCTGAATCTCAAAAACCCTCAATGTGACAGTCCAAGTTTTTTACGTGCCCAAAAAACACGATGATTCCCCCTCTTTCATTGGTTGGTCATGGCAGATGCTTGATTGTTTATACTGGTTTTATTCAGTGCTGCAATCATGTTGTGCCTTTTTCCCCTTTAAAGGTATTTTTTGTAGGTGTTACAAGAACAATTATCACACTTTTTGCATACCCAGCCTAGCAGCCGCACGCTTTTACTAATGACTTACTCTGAAACTCTGTAGACTCTAAATCCCAAAAAGTGATTCGTTATTACACGGGTAAAACCAGGAGACATGGGTGGAAATATATTGAAAGTATTTGCAAAAATGGCTGTGTCTCCTATTAACACAAGATTTCATATACAATCAGGATAGCGCCATGGCGTAAACACTTCCGGCATGAATACACACTAAGGATAGCACTAGAGTTTTATGTCAGGTGCTGGTGATGCTGTTCATCCTCTTGAAGGAGCGTGGCTATAGTGGGAATCACTTGAGCTCGTGGACCAGACAGATCCAGTCCTGGGTTCCGAACCTGGAGTATTTTAGTGAAGTGAATTGACTGACTTTGCTCAGGACAATATTTGCATGTTTCAAAACAAAGCGAGAAGCATTTTACTGATAGGAAATAGCCAGCAAACAATCAATATCACACTGCCGACCACAACTACTCGAACTAGAAGGGAAAGAAGGGTTGGTAACCGATTTAGCCGGCTGCAAAATGCACATAATGCTATAACAAGGCAACATCAGACATAGCATTGTCTGGTCCCAAACTTTTCTGTCATCCTCAAACCGTTTATGAATTTTGATGGTTGCATTCATTTCTTGGACATCCACGAATCCAGTCTTTCAAATTGGCCATTAAACCGCACAAAATCTGCTGCACGAGTTAATGATCCTTGCTTCTCTTACCGCTGTCACCACAATTGCTTGAACAGTCCATCAGGAATGTACAGTTCCAACTGTGATAATCATATAACTTCCATTACTCTGACTGAAACCAGTACAACAAAACCATCATTGCTGTCTGAGCAGCTGCTCCTTCGCAACTCAGAAACCAAACGAAACACTGAGAAGTCAGCTCACCTTCTCTTGTAACAGTCGGTCCAGGGCTTCTCTCAGCGCCTTCACCACCACTGCCGTCTGAGCAGCTGCACGAACCCTACATAAGCAAAGCAGCAAAACTTATTTATTACCACCATCCTATGCGAGTCTAGCAAGCTCACCTCATGCACTCCCTGAAGTGAACCCTAAAACACTCAATATCTGTGACACGAGTCCTGTGTTACACCCAAGCTTACTAAATGATAGTGGCATGAGCCCTGAGTTCATCGAATCCAGATAAACGTATCAGCGCAGTTAACACCGGTTTCACCAAGCAGGAGGATCAGAACGACCATGAGCCCACACCTTGATGGGGTAGAAAACGTGTGATGTACGAGGTGCTGCTAGATAGTTTGAGTTGGAACACAGCAAAATAAGTACTGGCAGCTGCAGATGGGTACTGGCAGAAGCCATGCCCCACCTGATCCAGCCATCTACGAGGACGATGCCTTCCTGGTGGATCACAGTGAGGGGGCCCCCAAACAGCATGAGCGAAATGGGGGACACTGGGGTGACGTCGCGGAGGAAAGTGCGGGAGGTCTTGACCTACAAAGGAGGAGAGGGGGCTGCTAATGAATATAAGACCACGGTCCAGCATGGATGTGTGCGAGATCTTAAGTATAGATCTGCAAAGGCAGAAGGAGGACACTTTAGTTTCAATGTTGTAGCGCAAGAGGGGTTGGGTGAGCGTGAATACTTCACACTACCGTCACGGCCAACAAGATCAAGCGTGAATACTTTATACATACAAGATCAAGCATGAATACTTCACAACCATCACGGCCAACAAGATCAAAGGATGGACAAGCGTAAGATTTCCATCTGACATTTGATGAAACCAAGCCAGGACGAGAACACAGCAAACCCTCCCTCGTAAATTGGCTGAACCAAAAGTTTTCCAGCCAATGAACGGTCGGCAGTCAGCTCAGCTTGCAGAGGTGCTTGTGGCAAGCTCTCCATGGCAAACACAGCACAAGAGTTGGCTGTGTAGAACCTCAAATATGCAAGCTTTGGTGATGGAGCGCCTGCGCACCTTCTCCATGTACACCAAAAACGGCTGGCCCATGTGGCTGGTCGATACATTATGGCACACAGAGGAGGGGTGCACAAACACTTCTTCCAGCTGTCCGCCTCCCCCTGTCCCCCCAGCAGCACTTCCGATGCTCCTGTTGACTGCGTGTGCATGGTGCGGTGCATGCTTGTGCCATTGTGCACGTGTACCTGTGTCTGGATGCCCGTATGCAACTTTATACCATGAGTATTCTTATAATGCACATATCTGCGTTGTGTCAGTGTGATGTACACGTACCTCGTTTTTGAGAGGTGTGATCTATCAAACAGTTCCAAAATTGACGATTCACTACAGGGTCACTGTGCATGCACTTATTGGTTTTGTGTTTGTGTGCTGCGCTGCGCTGCGCTGTGCACCTGGCGTGAGCCACAAGGGAGGAGAGCTAGGAGAGGAGGTGTCACCCATGGAGGCCACGTTGGGCACCAGGGCTGCTGCCAGCAGTGCCTTGACCTGTGGTGCAACAGTCAGCACAAAACATCAGCAACGCGCGTACATTGCAAGGCTTGGATGACTGTGGGGCAGGCATGGATCATGAAGCAATGCACTCACAAGAAAGCTGGGGAGCTTGCAAGTGTTTTTATTAATATGGAGAAGCACGGGCTTGGAATGGCAGGATGAAGTACAAGCAAGGGTCCTTACTCTCAAAGGACCCTGCGTTCTTAACAACATTAAGCAAGCACACACCCCCAAAGTGCCAAACTTAAGCTGCCCTAGCATGGCACGTACGCATACACATGCATCATAAAAGGGAGCATTTGTGATGCTATGCACGGACCTAACACAGCAGAGCTGCGCGCGTGGCAATGTTTTTCTGATGCATCCATTGCTTTTGTGGCTAGGGGGACTTCTACACTTACCAAAAAATCACCTACACCAAGCAATAATACACACGAACAGAATACACAAGCAATTATACACAAAAAACCGGACCCACCACGGCTGGGTTGCGTGCGTGGCGGTTCCAAGGCGCTGCAATGTTGTCTAGCCAGTGTTGGTGTGGTGGCCCTCCATCTCGTGGGCTTGAATGAGCGCGTGAGCTGACCAAGCATGCGTCCTCTAGCATGGAGGCAAACTGGACCCTCATCTCCTGTGGAAACGATGTGCATGTGGTCTAATCTAACACCTGAAAGGATTTTAAGGGTGGCATGCACACATCCATTGTGTGAACACCTAAATACGAGTTTGTGTGTGCATAAACCAAGCACCAAGCAGCACACAAACAGGCACCTTGACAAATGCACAGACCGACCGACGCGTCCAACACACACTCACACACTCTTTGTGCATTGTGTGTGTATATGTGGGTAAGTGGTAACTTACATTTGTATTGCTATACTCCTGCCAAAGACTGTATTGCAGCCCCTGCCTCACCTGCAGCTCTTTCAGGGTTTGCTCGTGCAGACAGAACTTCTTAAGGTAGGCACGCAGTTGAGCCTGGTGGGCTTGAGGCTTATGGCTGTCCGCACCAAGAGCAAGCCAACCATTTACGGCTGCTACCAGCAGCAAGTGGTCGGACTGCTGGCCAGAGGCAATGTTGCCGCTGCCTGCAAAAAAATGGTAGCAAGCCATGTGCATGAGTATAAACAAATGGCTAGGCCAAGCTACTGCCCTAAGAGTGGATGCTCACCCCTGCAGAGTCCCAAATTGCAAACAGGCATTGTGTCATTAAAACAAGGTGGCACCATTAAGGTAGCAACAAGGATGAAATTCTTGAGTAGGTAAAAATGTCTACAATGCTACTACAGCTGTATCTGAGCTACAACTGTACCGCTGCCTCTGTTACTTTCCCTGATTTAAGCAAGTGAATACTTTTTCTAACCTGTTTGCCCTCAAAGCACACGAGTTTTTTTCATTGCGTGCCGTGCTCCCATCCCTTTCTGTACCTCTTGTGCCACATCGGGGTGTGTGCACATTTTTGTGTGTATTGGTGCACTCACCAGCCCCACGACACAACTTACCTTTATCTGCCATGCTCCTGCGCGCCTTCTCTGCTTCATCTCTTTTGTCCATGGGGGCCACAAAGGGTTGCTTGTGGCTCATGGCCGCTGCCATGCTGGCGGCAGGGCCCAGGCATCCCAACACGCAGCCCAGCACAAGCAGCTTGCCCAGCCTAAACAAGCAGCCGACGTTTCAAAGCATGATGGAGTTTGGATACCTGAAACAATGGCACATTGGATGCACGAAACAAGGAGCAGCCAGATTTCCCCCCTGCACTAGCTACTGCCGCAGCAGACCAAGAGACGCTAGAACACAGAAAATCAGGTCATGCACTGTATGCTGAACACTGAGTAAGTGGAGTGCACAAGCGTAGCCCCATTATAATCATCGGTTGCTCCCCCCGGTAGCAAATGCTTATTACCGCAATGTAGTGCAATGCAACTGGACGTGCCTACTGCTGTCGTCAATTATCGTAACACTCAATTATTCAACAATTTTTGCTGTGAGCGAGCGAGAGAGAGAAAGAGAGAGAGAGAGAGAGAGAGAGAGAGAGAGGGGAATAGAGTGCAATGCAGTCAACACAACAGCCCCAACAGCCAGCACAAGCGCGAGGCACGAAGCACGAGCACGACGCACGAAGCATGAAGCACAAAGCACGAAGAGTAGGCAACAAAGTACGACGCAATAAATTTACAGACTACATTTATAATCCTGTGTTCATGACTCTTATGACACATAAAGACAAAATAGCGACAAAGTGTACACAGGTGCAAGAAAAGCCATTACCTAGGATCCACAGGAAGCTGTGCTAGATGGTGGCCAAGAGGAGTGAGCACCTCTGGCCCCTCACTGGGGAATGCCCCGACCTGAATGCAGCAGTGACACGCGCAAGTGGCTGTGTAGGTACAAGTGGCTGTGCGAGTGGTTGTGCAAGTGGCTGTGTAGGTACAGTGGATGCACTTGAAAACAGGTGCTCATCAATCAAGCTAGCAGGCAACACATTCCTTCTCGACAGAGGTCTGGTAGACGCCTTCCTAATGGGTACCTGGAAGGTGAAAAAATACAGCAGTTCCTGCTGGAGGACCGCCTGGCCGCATATACTGCAACCTCATTATCACAACGGCCTCTGTTTGTATGACCAATTCCATTTGTTATGGGGCTCCACCAAAGAACAGCAAAAGTGTTGAAGACGGAAGGGGAGGCATACAGGAAGGAGCGTGAATGAAGATCAGTGACTTGCAGTGAACAATCACAACTTTTCTGTTTCAACACAAAGCATTCCACATCATGAAGAAACTTCCCTGTCTGGACTTCAGATCTTCACGGTAATTTAACAGATGCTTCCCACAGGCTTGAGCTTTTGATATTTAGACAAAGGGCACACCTCTCGCAATGTTGCCACTGCTGCTGCTACTGATTTCTGTGGGGGCGGCTGAAGAACGCGGGCTAGAAAAGATGAAGCAGTGCCCAATCCCATGAGGTGGATCTGCAAACGTGATAACGTGAGTTTGTGTTTGTTTCTGCATGTGTGTGTTTCAGCGTAAAGAAATGCGTATCTGCATGCTGAATGTAGCATCATATAAAGAGCAACACAAAAGCACCCCCCCACGCGCTGACTCGCCGGAGTAGCACAAGCAAGACAACTTGAAATATAAACACATGCTGCATTGTCATCACCAGTAGCTGTTGACCAAAGCACAACAAACATGACGCGAAGACCAGCGCCCCATTAGATTCACCAGAAGAATAAATACCCCCACGCTTATGTGTCAGGAACAAACATAGGAATACTCAGGAATACGCAGGTAACGAGAGGTAAGTTTAATAGCAGGGGTGGTGCTAAGCTCACCTGCAGCACCAACTCCTCTAAAGGCACTCGCACAATCTCTGGGGCCCCAAACGGCCGCATTAACGTCTCAAACCTGTCAAGTTGCGTGCATACTTTTGACGTGGTGTGTGTGCTCATGGGATAAAAGGTTCTCGGCGCAGCAGGTCGCAAGATGGTCATCAGGCAAGGCACGTTGCCATGCTCATGACATTTTTGCTGAATGGAAGGAGTACAACGTAATGGGTCATAATTGTCACAACCGCTATCATGCACAGAATACCATGACTTTTTGACGGGATGCCTTGTGGAGCTCGTGGCAGCAATGACACATTGGCACACAAGAATAGAGCGCAGGCAAACAGATGTCTCTTTTAAATTGAAATATCTTGCCACAGCCGGACACTTTGTGTAAACAGGATGGGACAAAATATATTGGAGCTTTGAACAAGGTGGACTAGGCAGAGAGGCTTGTCGCCTCACGTCATGCATACGTGCAATGAAAGACACTGAAACGACACTGAACAAGGCAAAGCTGCCAGCCTGCCTCACCTGTACTTTGTGTACAGGCAGAAGCAGGTGCCTGGCCTCACGCGCCCTGCACGACCCTTGCGCTGCTTTGCACTCGCACAGGACACCCAGTCAGTGGCCAGCAGGGACATGCGCCGCGCAGGGTCGTACCTGCGTGTGTGGGTAGTTATGCAAAAGAAATGGAATGGGCGCAAGGTGTGAGATGGGGTGAGCTTGGCAGCTTCGTGAATTGCACAATCAATGGGCTTCAGGGGCATGCAAAAAGCAGGGTCGTATATGTGGGTGTGGACAAAGGAGAGGGTGTGACTCAAAGTTGGTCACGAATGCAGGATTTCTGTGTCGGAACAGCATGATGCCTTACCCGTCATCCCTTCCAATGATACCATACCACCACTTACACCCACACCCACACCCACACCCACACCCACACCCACACCCACACCCACACCCACACCCACACCCACACACCCCCCCACACACACCCACGCCCACACCCACACCCACACTCACACTCAAACCCACACCCCCACCCCCACCCACACACACACCGGGGAGCGGGAGGTGCACAGGCTGTCCTTTTCAAAGCAGCCAGTTGCTATCAAGACACAACATTCTTGCAACCTCTGTGCGCAAGGCTTCCTACACGAGTGCCTGCATTTTTACCACAATTATACCGTTTGTGGACGCACTGCCGAACTTTTCCATGCTACATTCACTCCTCTCCCTGAATTCAGAAGCTGGCTTCTGTCCATCCTAGACACCAGATCCGCCTTGTCACTGCACGCTTGCCACTACTTTCCATTGCCCTGCAACTCCTCCTCAAGTTCCCCTGCCACTGCCTCGAAACCACCTTTCCTCTACGTACCTGCCTCTATCACCCCTCACACCCAACCCCATTTCAATTCTTCACCATTGCCACCAACTACATCCCACGGAATTCCTTTTCTGGTGCTCTTTTCACTGCCCCACAAGTCGCCTTTCAAATCTCAATGTTTCTGTTTTGTGCCTGCCTTGGTGTAGGTGGCACCCAATTCATACACCATCCATCTGGTAGTGAAACCACCGTTTGCAAATTTATGTGGCTTGCACCCCACATTATCGTAACGTCTGCTGATGTAGTCACCCCACCTCCTCTCTTTGTGCTTGCCCGTGTCCACCACAGCCACCACATCTTCTATGGTCAACGAGGTCTCCGCGATGTTGGTGGCCACCACCACTTTGCGCACCCCTGCACACACGTGCGTGCCGGTTAAATGGTGCTCTCAACATACAGGTGCGCAATGAAAGGGTGGAGCAGCATACATTAGCACGTTAGGCTTGCCCGCCACGATCCAGCTGTGCGATGCATTGAGGGTTAAGAGTCATTCGACAGGAGAAGAGGGTGACATTTGGACCAATTGTACCACCTTATGCTCAGTTGCATGTACATCAAACCAATACTATGGCAGTGTGTGAACTCCTCTTTGCTTGAGCCAGAGCTTGTAATTGAGCATGACCACATATATCATAACATCACCCTGCGCGCTAGCACGCACACAACATGCAGGCACACACCCTCTCTCACACATTGATGACAAAATACCTCTGGGAGGAACCTTGAATGCCTGCCGCTGCTCCGAAGGTGACACAGAGCTGCATGTGTTGTTGTGTGTGTGTGTGTGTGTGTGTGTGTGTGTGTGTGTGTGTGTGTGTGCATATACGTGTGCATATACATACGTGTGCATAGTGTACGTCTGTGTAAGAGTGTGTGTGTGTGTGTGCATGTGCATGCGCGTATGCTTGAGAAAAGTCTGGACTTTCTTTAGGGTACACCTGTTCTTCGATACCTGTGGAGGGGGAGCAGCCAATGACTGCCTCTGCTGAACTTCCGGGTGCTGGAAAGGCGGGACAGAAGCTGAGAAATCTCGCCCATGCCTGCACATGCGGATGTTTTGCTCACCCCTTGTGTCTTAGCTTGTTGGTAGATGTGGTGCAGAACACGTGGCATGTGACATAAAGCTCCAGGTCAGGTGCAGGTCACTAATTCATTGCCGCGGAAGGTTTTGGTTTTTATCTCTTTTCCTCTCCTCCCTATTTACACTGATGATGGTAGAGATAAACGCAAACTCACCCGGGAGAAAAACCAGGATTGCACCGCTGTCCTGCCCCAAGCTGTCATCGATGAAAGCAATGAGCTCCTCTAGGAGTTCAAAGTCGATGGCATCCTCATTCACACGCGCAAGATTGCGACATGTGAACTGTGTGGGTATGTGCACGTATATGAAATACGTGAGGCATGTGTGTACGTGGATGATTCACTTGGGGAGTGTGTGCGGGAGTGCAAGAAGGCAAACAAGTTTACTGCGTCAAATATACTTTTTTTGAGGCACACTCAAGCTATACAGGCTTCCCAAACATATGCCTGCGACCTTGCGCGTGTGTGTATGTGTGTATGTGTGTGCGAGGGTGTGAGGGTGTATGCGTAGGTGTGTGGATTTGTATGTGTGTTTGCCTCATCATCGCCCATGCTATTCACCTCGTCATAGCCCAAGTACAAGTCTGGATCATAGTGTGGATTTAAAGCTCCTTGCCCCTTCTCCTCATCTCCCCAGCCCCCTGCAAAAAGCTTCTGCATGTCCCTGCAAACAAAGGGATCCTTGCTGAAGTTTGTTCATAGGGCAGGCAAGGTTTGACATTGTGCACAAGAGCTTATAGTGCCTAAGATATCCTGGAATTTTAATAATGCGATCCTCATGCACACATGCACATAACTACAAGCACAAATTACACACCTGTTTCCTCCACCCGCCTGCTTACGCATAGCGTTGGCATTAGCACGTGCACCCCCAGTGCGCATGGCTGCAGGCGCATCTCGCGCAAGCCTGTACCCTATTGTGCGATACACGTCCTCAAGAAAAACGGCATCGACCGGGAACGTGTGGCCCTCAGCCTCCAGCACTGTGCACATGGGTGTGACCAAAACTTTATTTCATACACACAGCAATGAAGTAATGTGAGCAACATTGTGATGGCGAGTGCAATATTGCTTTTATTTTTCTAGTTCTTTTTAGTTCGCTGTTAGGTTGGCGTTTATGCTATAGTTTCTGCTGCATGCATGCAGGGAGGTGCAAAGTCTGGTGCAAAGCTGGAAGTTGCAAAGGTACAATTGGTGCTTTATACGCTATTTGGAGCGGAGCCCCCCAGGGTGTAGTCCCCTATAGTTCATTTCGGTTGCCCGTCACCACGCTGAAAGAACAGAGCTTTGAGCCACCCAGGCCACTTCACGCCATAAGAATGGCACAGTTAAAAAGCCGATTTTGCGCTGATTCTAGCCATGCCCTCAGGTGCGCGGTCAAACACACTCGCATGAGGAGAATGCGAGGTCTCAGGAAAAAGTGCGCAATTGCACATTTTGTTTCAATTAAATTAGTGAATAGAAGTTGAAGTTGTGACTTTGTGGGGCAACTCGTGCGGTTACTCAGGCTGCAGCTTCTGGCACACCACTTCCATGGGGACCGGAAATCCTTAGGGTAAGAGATGGCGCTGCACAGGTCACACAGCTTCAAACACGGTATGGTATGACAGGGACTGTGCAAACGCAAGAGAGGGAGGGTGCAGGGGGGGCGCAGCTCCCCCTGAATTGTTTAACTCATTTGAATACTGCTCTTCATTGCAAAGACCAGGCTGCCATCTCAGAAATGGTTGAACAGGAGCAGCGAGGTGCAGAGGGAGTGCAGCTCCCTCTGAATTGCTCTCACTACATTGGGTACAACTTCAATGCAGGTTGCAGCGCAGGCTCCGCCCCATTTTTGTGATCCGTAGGATCACACCCACTTGTCATGTGCTTGCTTTGCTTCCACAAGAATCAAACAATTCTAATCGTCTTGTGCATTGACGTATTACCCCTGCATGCATGCACACGCACACACACACACGCGCACACACACACACACACACACACGCACACTAAGCTGGAGATGAAGCGAAGACCTAGGAGGATTTCTGTAAGTAAGGCAAATATGCTCATACCTGGACATCCCCCAAAGTAGTCCCCAAAGGCCTTTGCATCAAGCGTAGCACTCATAAGTATGACCTTCAGGGGGGCACGGCCCGACCCCCTGCGCCGCAGCACTAGCTCCTGAAATGCACGTTTGAGATTATGTGCGCGTATCAGGTTTGAATGCCTGTTACAAACGAACAGCTGCAAGCTACTGCTCGTGGATTTGAAGGCCGCCCACTAAAGCAAATGCAGCAGGATCATAGAATTGCAATGGAAAGTACACATGCTCAAATTTTCAAATTATACGCCCGAACAGTCCCGGGCAGTTAGTCACAAGCTCTCTCCGCACCTTAAGCAAAGCCATCAAAAAATCACTTTGCAGCGACCGCTCGTGGACCTGCAAGGACATAAAAGTAAAAACGGATTAGGTACAAGATGTAGAAAGGCAGAATAGAACATGCCTTGCACCCTTGCTCAACCGCATAAGGAACGATCTGAGATCTTAACACATTACAGCACCCTAATAGAGACATGGATCAATAAAAACCTCTGCAAGTTTACCCATGTATATGCGCATCCACATAAACTCACACACACACACGAGCGCATTTACACAAGCAAAACATTCACACATGCTCACACATACACACGCACGCTCACGCACACGCGTGCACACACACACATACACACACAACACACACACGCACACACACACATGCGCACCTCATCCACCACTATGTGCGATATTGAGGACAGCAGGGGGTCAGCAGCAAGGCGTCGCAGCAGAATACCCGTGGTACAGAACGTGAGGCGCGTGTTTCGGTTCACGGCAGCATCCAGACGCACGTGGTAGCCAACTGTTGAAGCAGGGCCTGAAGCAGGAGGGGGCTCACCACGTTCTGCAGCCACCCTGCATGGAAGGACGAGACGAAATTTTACTGCACACGCAGTCACAATAATTCTATGTGTGTGTTGCATTGTAGCGTGGTTATCAGGTTGCGACGAGTTGTTTACGTACAAAAATCAGTATAATTTTAATAAATTCAGCCATAGTTGTGCATGTGCTGAGTGTTACAATCTCAGCAGATAATCAGGCAGGCGAGGCGTGCATTGTTAACTCACCTCTCTGCCACGGAGATGGCAGCGATTCTCCTCGGTTGAGTGCAGATTACATTGCAGCGTGCGCCTTGACCAGACAGGCTGGCTTCTTCCATGAGGTACTGGGGTACCTGTGATAAATTGGAAGAGGAAGTCGATGAGGCGCGTGGTGTTTATATAACCTGCAACTTTATTTTCCGTAATTTTAAGCACACATCACAGAAAAGGAGGTTCAGGTTCTTGCAAAAGCACCCGATTTATGTTGTTATGTAAACCTTAATTTACAGCAATTTTAATCGATGATGCATGGCGGCCCCGGAAGTTTGTGATTTGGGCATCCACCTGTTTGAACCCCCAAAACCGCTGCTGCGCATTCCTGCTCAGATAGATGGCAAGGACTGTCTGGTAGGTTACGTGCTCGGTTGAAAAGCATGCATGCGAGGACACATACATGCGCCAACACGCGCGCGCGCACACACACACACACACACACACACACACACACACACACACACACACACACACACACACGCACGCACGCACGCACGCACGCACGCACGCACGCACACACACACACACACACACACACACACACACATGCGCACACACACGCGTGCACACGCTTGCGCACATGCACTCACACATATACACACAACACGCACACGCGCATGTGCACTTGCACAAGCACACATAAAACACAAACGTGCATTCACACGCACATGCACACGAACGTGTGTACGCATAAATTTACACACAAATACATAAGATGCCAATACAAGTTTGTGGAAACTCATACTGCAACACCCTCACCTGAACACACGCAAATGCATGCACAGGTATTTCGCAGTGAACAAGAGCGGCAGTGCACACTGAATGATTGCAAAGCTGAGGTTGAGCGGCGCTGCGGTTTAGGTTCAAGGTACAAAGACAGACCCTTTTTCATGTCATGACCACCAAGTGTATAACCACGGCGACCAGTCTGTCATAAACAAGCCTGTCACGCGCACACGTCAACAGACTCGTCATCATGCTTCCCTCGTGCAGTGCTACATGCTCTTTGCGAGCCATGGACAGATGCAGGGGGCCTCCTATGTTGCGCTGGCTAGGATTGGGAAAGAGTGAGTGGCCAATCACAAATCAGCACACGCCAACGCATTACCATTCTCCAATGCTCACAAAACTTTAGAGGCTGCAGATTATGAATCTAACTCTTCCTTCGTGCTGCATGTAATGCAGAAGACCCCCAGGCCGTGGATAAGTGTGAGGCGCAGTTCATGGAGGTGTGTTTAAGCTGGCTTTAATATTAAGTGAGTTAATTGCTCTCGTGTCCAATGCCCTTCCAGCTTGTGGACAAGAGATGCAGGTGCCTTTCTGCCTACCCTTCGACCACTTAAGTACAGCGTGCGCACGCGCACGCACGCACACACACACACATACACACATGCACGCTCACGCACATATATACACATACACAAATTTGTGCCTGCTTGTGCAGGCGTGCACGGCAGAGGCTAGCACGGCCTGCAAAAGTCATGCCCATACATTTTGTGAAGGATCTATGCCCATGGCCTGGTGTGAGTGATGATGGCACGCAGCATTGCCAGAGGAAACGCTTGGCACGCTTCGACAAGTTAGAAGGAGTAGATGTTGGCCTAACATCGGGAGACACAAGGCGTTAGCCCAAAATTCAAGCAGTGTTTCATTAGGACAATCTTTTAGATACTTCCGGCCATCTTCAGCGGCAGTCGTGGGCCGTTTGTGGTTTATATCAGGCAAAAAGCGTTTCAGGTCGCTTTTCTAATAAAGAAAGCAGCAGATTTACATGATTTTGATATATGGGGTAGCTGAGTGGCAAGCTGCAACTACGACCATCATAAGGGAGTGAAGACCTAAACTATTCAGATAGCGGAGCTTGTAAAATGTACTATTAGACACCATAACCTTGGTGTGTGTATATGATGCCATTTAATGGGAGGAGACAAGTGCCTGCCATTTTCTAATTTTGCTGTTATGCTTGAGATGAATTATCTTCGCTTTCCATAGATATGTAACATTGCCAGTTCTGTGTTCTGCATATAATCTCATCAATTTCTCTTTGCCCGAATCTTTCATGATGCCACTTAAATTTACTTAAACGCTTTGTAAGATTTAGAGCTCATGTCCTTTGAAAGAGCAATTCATCGTCATACGAAGTGCAGAGCACTGCTTTATACAGCTGTTTCCTCACCTTATTCCCCCCTTGTCTTGAGAATCTTCTTACAGGCGCCTTTAAAAATTTAACAAGCACCAATTCAGTTTAGACACCCCTCCTTGTTGATATTGTACCCCTCCTTGTTGATATTGTCTCAGGACATGAGGAGATTGCAGGATATCTCTGCCTGCGTCGCATTTCTAGTATGCAACATGCTCCCCTTCTTCCGCCTTGTCTGAGCTATCATTGTCGTTCAACACAACTCCCACGGGACCTCCTCCTCACCTGCGTCGTCTTGCCGCAGCCTGTGTCTCCGCTGACGACCACCACGTCATGCTGCTGCAACGCTGCAATCACGCCTCCTCGTACCTCACAGATTGGCAGCTTTTGCCTGTGGGTACATGTGACGCGTGCACGAAGCAAGTCAAGGGTTTAGGTAGATTTGAACTATAAGGAGGAAAGAAAAATTATGTTGGCCAGTCATTATTCAGGAAGGAGGTTTGTGTAACATGCAATGTGTATATTTGGGCCATCTGCGTTGAGACGCCTCAAAGATAAGGATAGGCGGAATCAGCATTGGCTGAAATGTCTATTGTGAGTTGTGAGCCAGGAAAGAAATAAAAATTATGCAGGCAGTGAAATCCGACCCCCGCATAAATTCAAGAAAAGGAACCCATTATGTACCAAGCTCCTCTACCATACCAGGTAGCAGGTAAACAAATTTCAACAAAGAAGTCGTGAGCCAATACACTCAAGGTCCATGCGTCTCTTTACCAGAATTCCTTGAGTTCAAGATGCGACACCTCAATAATTACGAGCTGGCATCTTTGGACAGCAGGCTGATCCATGAGTGTAGGTCCTTTGCTTTCTTGGTAAACCTTTTGTTTCTATCATCACTACTACCACAATCACCTGCTGGCTTGCATGGCTGAGCCAGGGGGGCTGGCCCACCATTGCTGCAGAGCAGCTTGCAGCGCCTGAGATGTGCGGTGCTCAGCTGGACTCTGTAGTGTGCGCAAGTGTGTATGTGTGCGCATGCGTGTGTGTGTGGGAGGGGTAAGTGTGTGCTTGATCACGTATGTGTGGATATGTGCTTGAGCAAGTGTGTAAAAGCACCCAAGAGTGCGTACATATCCATTTAAAAAAGTTGTACCAGATGTCTAGTTCATAGAAGGTGACAAGGTGCTTTACCTTACCTTACCTTACCAAGGTGCTTTAGCCTTGAGCACAAAAGAGCTTGTTTAGGGTTATGGAACCTTGATGGTAATGGGCTGCTAGGAAGCAGGCAGTGTATGCATTAGCAGTCTTTTTGTTCACATAAATGTGAAAATTGGTTAAGCAAACGACACAGTATATATATGAGGATTAGTGGTCCAAGTACAGGACTTTCGCACTTGTGTTCACATAAATGTGATAATTGGTTAAGCGAATGACACAGTATATGAGAATTAGTGGTCCAAGTACAGGACTTTTGCATTTGCGGTCTACATAGAATTCTGAAGAAGCCTTTTACCGTGCCGTCTATGTGACTTCTGACTGTACCTATAAGGCCTGAGCATGTTTAAGTGCACAGCCGGCCTTGCTCAAATGCACACAGGTGCTTTTGCAGCCCACTGTGATAATGAGCTGCCCGCCATGGCAACAGTTGGACACACACACACATACACACACACCTGTGGTATATCAGGGCTGTAGCTGCACAAGTCAGTGTTGTGTTCTTGCCCCGCTTGCTGTCCCTCAAGCTGGTCAGCAGCACTGAGCCCACCTTCTTCTAGGAGCTCCCGCCACTCCTCCTGCATACACGACACACATTATACTTAATACACGATACACCAGGCAGCAGTGTGACCAACACACCATAGCATCAACTGATGATCACGGAATTGCATGTGTGCATGTGTGGCATAGGTGCACACACACCAGGCGTGTGGTCCATCTGGAGCTCTCGCCATCCTCTTGCACTGACCATGTAAAACAGTGGCAAGGGAGGAGCTGCGGTTTTGTTTAGGAATGTGCTTCTCCTTCTGGCCCCAATACGACTCTTTCGCACACAGTTGCACACAAGGCCCTCTTTCTTACAGACGCCAACAAGGAGCGAGGACCTCACTTTCACGATTACGGAAAACAGGTGCAGGACAGTTATGGGTGCTACAGACAGTACTAACGTTATGCAGCACCCAAGCTTTGTGCGCATGTGCACTTGTGATCCACGTGCGGTACTCTTTTGTTTACATGCCTGTGATAGACCTTGCACTGACATCCTTTTGTGTACCTGTGCCTGTGAAAGGTTGATTTTTTCGTGTACCTTGGCCTGTGATATACCTTGCATGTAAGTATCTTGTGTACATGCCCCCTCTACATCCGGTCATTCCAACAAGAATCCTCCTGGCTAACTACCCTCATTCTACCCCACACTACTTAACCACTTACTACCTACATAAGTTTGACTACATGGGTTTTTGTCAGTGTCCAAAAATACCTGCTCCACAGTGTCCACAGCTTCGATGCTGTGTAAATTGGGCGCTTCCTGATGTGACGCCTCCGCTGCAGATGCAGCGCCTGCCTGTGTACTGCCTTCTTGTGTACTGCCTGCTCGTGTACTGCCTTCGTTAGAGTTGCTTGCCACTGATGCCGCTGACCTGCTGCCCTTTGCTGACTGCTGCTCCTCCACCTTCTCAGCAAGGAGCTGCTGCATAAATGCATCCTGCAGCCCAACAAAGGTTCAAAGGCACTTTTATTTAAAGTAAATCGGCAAAGCTGGCATTTTAATTGGCACTGAGCACACTCAATTGTCAAGCTTCATCCCATTCTGATGTGCATTTTTCTAGAGGTGAGTAAAATGCATGAGGGCGGGTGCAAGAAACTGAAAATTATTAGCCCTCTTGCAATTAAGGTCTGCAAGGGAATTAAAAAAATCACAAAGCACGCCCACCTTGGCTTGCTGTGCTTCCGCCACATCTGCGTTCTGGACCTGAGCACCTTTGGTCTCCCACCTGATCAACAATTGATTGAACGTGGCACGGTGTAAATAGTAGTAACTAAGGCTGGACAATTTTGGCTGGCATCGGCGCCTGGGGCCTGTCCCTACACCGTGTGTTGGTTAAAGTGGTAAGAAAGCTTTGAGTAAACCTTGCGCTTGGTCTAAATGATACAGATCCACTTATGTGACGCATTTTTGATGCCTTTTGCTCCTGGCACATGTGTGTCTGTGTGTCTGTGTGTGTTATTATGCATACTCATGCTTACATGCCAAAATACATTTACGTATACGCACACACCTGAGCCATAGGTCTTTGAAGGGTGAAGCCATGGAGTGGTGCAATGCCTGCTCCTCCCCAAACAGCTCAAACAAGACACGCGTTGCAACCGCATTCTGAGCATCCTGCATAACACAGCCACGCGGATTGCGACATACTATGATTGCACGCACAAACCAAAACAATTACGCCTGCATGGCCTCAAGATGGTGGCATGGCACTGCATTGTTACGAATTCATAAATTACACCTTCCTAAGATGCCCTCTCTATGAACAGAAGCCTCAAACAGATAAGCTCTGTAAATGTACATACGACATACACCAGCTATGTTCAGGATTGGCCAGAGCCATAGTCATGTCCAATAAGTACATGTATGTATAATTTGGCAGGGGCATTTCCCCCTATTACATTGTCAAACACGATATCGGCTAACCGTCCTCTTTGCTCCTACCTGTGCATTGGCCCACACCAACGGCTCCTCTTCCCCCTCAGCTTCAGGCATTGTGAAGCTGCGCACCCCCACCAAGCCCTTCCTCCTAGCAGCACTGCCCTTGGGCGCGCGGAGGCCCATATCTAGGTTGACCTGCATTGGCAATAAGCAAGAGAAAGGGTACAAGCTCGTGCTTAAGAGAGGTGCTGCGTCAAACCATGTGCATGTGTGAACGCCTGTGAGTCATTTTTTAACAGCGCTTCGGGCAGCAAGACTAAGGCAATGAGGCGTGAAGACACGCATGAATTGATAAGTGACCTCACGGTCACCAACGGACATGGCCCGTTTTGACACTAGTGCTCGCAATAGGTTCACTTGCATGTGCAGCACTCACGCAGTACTGCATTCCCCCTCCTGGCAGCTTCTCATAGCGCGGCTGTGCCCAGCGTGCCCTCTGACACTGTTGGAACAGCAGCGCCCGCGGCTGCACTGCAGCAGAGATCTGCACGTGTGTGTATTTGCAGCATGTGTATGGTGTGTATATGATCTGACATTGATGCACGTGCATTTATCAGTGCAATGCTAGAAGGATCTGAAGTTTATAATATTCTGTGCAGTGCTGCTCTGTGACTGTAATAAGTTTTAATCTGCTGTGATACGTGTGCTGTAAGGCACCCAAAATCGCAATAACGGTTTCTGGATTGGTTTTTATCACAGGCAAATCTATATGCTCTCACAATAATAGATGACAGACACACACTTCTGAGTGCTTCAACAGCTCCAACTTGACTGCAACCCACCTTCTGCTGCTGCTGCTGCTGCTTGCTCAACTGAGTGGAAGCAGGTGCTCCTCCTGCTGCGCTGCGTGCAGCTTTGCCCTTTACCCTCCCCCCTCCTGCAGCTGGTGCCCCGAGCTCTTCAGGGGCAGCATCATCAACCCCAGCTGCTCCCCCCACAGGCACCCCTAGAGCATCAACTGCAGCAGTGTCATGCCCCACTGCAGCATCTGTGCCCTCTTCTCCACCAACCGATTCAAACAGGTCAAATGCCATCTCCCAGTCGTCACCCCCTGGACCCTCCACACTCTCCACTGCAGCAGCAGCAGCAGCAGCAGCAGCATAACCTGTGCCTAAATCAGATGCACGATCGCCCTCACTGCTCATGCATGCTGGATTGGAGATTCTTGGGGCTTGGCTATGTTCAGCAAAAACGTCGGGAATGAAGTCAGCAGCTTCCTGCAGCTGCTGTTGCTGCTGCGTCTGCGTCTGCGTCTGCTGCTGCTGCTGCTGCTGCTGCTGCTGCTGCTGAGGTACGCCTGCAGCACCTCCAGCTGTCAGCCTGTCCTCCTCAACAATGGCCGCTGCTGCTGTCTCACTCAAGTTCAAACGACCCATCTCTGACCGGAGATCTCTGATGATGTTGCCTGCCTCCTTTTGCTTGCCTTTGTCTCCTGGGTGAGAGCAGTGCGGATATTTGTATAATGACCACAAGTGGTGATTTAACGATGCGGCTCACAAAGATGATAGAGTGAACAGGAGCAAGTGTCTTTAGGAAGCGTAGCTGCTACGTACAACGCAAAACCTTTTTGCCTGATCTGCACTGAAGCGTGTCCAGCTTGTGAAGCAGCTGGAATTTTGATGTGCCGTCAACAACCAAGGCAGGCCAAGCAACAAGAAACAGCATCATCAATAGAATTGGCCAGAACCATACATATACGGTGTATATATGGTATTTCCGGCAGGGAAGTCGCCAAATATACGGTCATATACGGTGCATCTATACGGTTCTGGCCAACCCTAATCATCACCCCTTTTTCGACATAAAATGTGCGCTCTTCATTCCAGCAACCCGGACACAACAAAAGTGATCCTACTGCCAACTTCCCTTTTCTCTCCTTGTGTCAAGCACGCTCCTGCTATCCTGCTACTGTCCGCAAGCACAAATACTACGCAGTTGCATGCGCATGATCAAACCGTGACCACACGGTTGCACAAAATGCTCAGCAGGTTGCCAAGTTCTTGACGTACTTGATGCTTTGGCATCTGCAGCATACTGCTTGGCTGCGTGCATGTCGTGTGCTACCTGGCGGCGTCTGACCTCAGGGTTGAGTTTGCCTTTTGCACGCTCCTGCGTGTGCATGTGGCCAAAAAAGCTGGTAAAATTTTGTTGTTTGTCACTGCAAGAGACAGGCATGACACCCAAATCGCTGAACCAAGAGTGTCTTGACTTGTATGATACAACGTAATTGCGACATCTGCATAACATCCTGGATATTTCAGGTTACCAGGTTAGGGTTATGTTTCTGTTGCATGCACCCATTCACAGCTCAGCACACTTTTACCTGGTTGGCTCTGGCAAAAAGGTGAGGCGTACTATCAGAGAGGATTCCTGACACAAGCCGTATTTGTACTGAAACTAATGGTTAAATTGGCCGTCATTTACATCGTCGAGCTACCTCGCTTCTTTTCTTTCTTCCCCTTCTCATCAAAATGTTTGCTAGTCAACATACTACTTCACTTGCATGCTCGTGCCACAGTTTAAGGGCATCCAAGGAAATTGACGCCGCTTGCAGGGCACGTGTGGATGTCAGAGAAGGCACTCAGCATTTAAATTATACTCACTGTCCCAGCTTCAGCTGCCCACATCTATCTTGATAGACCACAAACCTGTTTCAATTACTCTTTGCCTGTCTAATTAAGTGTGACTCGGTTATTGGTATACAAAACAAACACAGAAATAATAAGGCTCTATTACAATAGGGAAATCCTTATCTGTAGCATGTCCAACTATTTAGCTTTCTTTTGCACCCTACCTCCTTTGGAACGCTTCAGCCTCTTACTTAGCTCCTCTTTTCGTAAAATCCTCCCGCCTCACTTTCTAGGCTCCACCTAATTCTAATTTTCTTCCGTTTTTTAACTTGGCCTTCCCCACCTGTTTCCTGCGCTCCACTTCCCTTGGGTCTGCCCAAAGCTCCATGTCGTCAAACTCACTCTCTGATGAGGAAGCAGAGGCCTACGCACCGCACAGAGACATGACCAAAAACACAGCGTCAGTCAGATTTAACAATGGAGTGCTCAAAACCTGAAATTCTTTTCCAAAAGCACGTTATATACTTGGCCTTCATAATCAATGTGCAGGGTCCTAATACTGTGAACATCACAGGAACACTGGGGGGACATGCTTCACACACTTACGGGAACATCTTACACACACTTATGGGAACATCTTTCACACACTTATGGGAACATCTTGCACACTTAAGGGAACATCACAAGAACACTGGGACAACTTTCACACACTTATTGCTGATGTAGACCAAATTGAAATTCCTGGAAATCTATTGTAGGAAATGCAAACACAATAGGCTTTTGGGCTTAAATCAATGGCCTAGGAACTGCATATTTTTTTAAGCTGACAAAACACCACCATACTCTCATTCTCACCTCCTCACCGCCGCTCTCTTCCATGTACTGCTGTCTGATCCACGCTTTGGCAGCCTCCCGCTCGTCTTCCACCTTTTCCCCCTCTTCCTTTCTCTGAGCCTCTCCTATCTCCTTACCCTCCCTGCCTGCCGTGTCCTCTTCTTCTTCTTCTTCTTTTTCTTCCTCCTCCTCTTCCTCCTCTTCCTCCTCTTCCTTTTTGTCCTCTCCATTATTTCTATCTGCATCTGTGCTGCTGCCTGAGTAAGCATCGCACGCCATTCCACATTCTTCTCCTGCTTCCTGCTGTTTATGTTGCTGCTGCTGCTGCTGCTGCTGAGTCACAGAGACGACTCGTACCTATAACACACACAAACAGTGGAGGCTGGTGATCTGCACAGCCACATCACAAACAAGACATGCACACACTTTTGTGCAAAAGTGCAGCAGAAGGCATCACATGCGTGAAACAGCAAATGTGCGTTACACAGGTACATGGAAAAGGACTAGCAACTAGCAAGGTGGCCGGCGGTAGTACCTAGCATGGCTTTGTACACTTGTAGTTGTGTGCGCTTGTGGGCAGCAAGCAGTGTGTAGGCAGTAGCGATGAACTTTAAAGCCACACCTTTCCAGGCTTGCATTTGCGGCATGCGTGCACCCACGTGAGCGCGCACCCACGCACTAACGCACGCACGCACGTAAGCACGCACATACGCACACACATACACGCACGATCACGCATGTTCACAAGCACAGGCACATGCTCGCTTGCGTTGGTAATACCAACTTGATATGAGGGCGTGTGTATCCATTTGCATTTTATAACTGTGCTAGTGCATCACCTGAGCCCCAGTCCCTCCCGCTCGCACGCCTCCTGCAAACAGTTTGGGAAGCTCCCCCTGAGGGAGATGCAGGCATAGCCAGTCCAAGGCTGCCTCCAGGCTTGCACTGCCCTGCGCATGCGGTGATGGAGTGCAAGTCATCAGCGTTGCCTTACCCACCCTGCCAGTTTTAGCATAAACAGTAGAGGTCGATGATAAGAATTAAGAATCAGCATGCACCACGGAATGACTCCCAACCAGTGCTCAAATTAGCCAGAGCCACGACAGAGACAAAATATTTTACACGGCGGAAGACCTAAGCTGTGCCCTTCATTTGACACACCCAACACTCAAGCATTAGGGTTGGCAGAAACCACATGCACGTGGTGTGTGTGCATGGCGTTTTTGTCAGGGGTTTTCCGGCTGTATGGCCTTAATACGCACGATTCTGACCACCCTACAATTATAACATGCTAGCTTCAATTCCCACGAGGCCCACAGGCAGCAGGACCGCATCAAAACTCACACCCGGACTGTGACGGGCCTTTCTGACTTAGAGGTAAGAGCGAAAGCCACAGTCTGCGCCATTTCAGGAGTCGCTAGGTAGATGTTGGTTGGATAACAGAGAAACAATACATAGAATTGTTCAAGAACAACGTGGTGAAAGATCTCGGCAACCATTTCTGACTTACCCAGGGCAGTTCCCTCAGCACCTGCTCCACATGCTGCTGCTGGAAACCGTGAGACCTGAGCTGGTCATAGACAGCTGAATACTGCGTAATAAGGAACAAAGGCCAACAAAAAAACTTAAAAGAGTTGCCTGCTCTTGCGCTTTGTGCACTTTGTCTTGGATCACGACCACTATCTGAGCGGGAAAACACAGGGTTTCAAAAGAAAAGTGTCACACGAGCTGTTAAGTACACGCAACATAAGACGTGCCTGCATGGAAGTTTTAAGTGCCATGCCTTGTGCAGAAAGCAGTTTACCTGCTTGGCGGTTTTTTGCATGTCAGACCCAGCATGCCCGCCAGGAACGGTAACCCTCCCATCACTTTGCACGCTATGGTCCTGTACGTGTGAAATAAGAGAAGGAAAGGCTTTTCATACTCAAGAGTATGAAAGAGGGAAACTAGAGTGCGAGCCACCTCTCCTTGTTCACAGGCCACATGCAAAGTTGCGCATTTGTTGATGGCCCACGTCCTGAAATGTTGTATGAAAGCAATTTTTCACCTTTAAGGAGGCCAGCAGGCTCTTCACTTGGCTCTCTATGCCCTGAGAGATGTGAACGCTCTTCTTGTTTAAAACTTGCGTGCTTTGCCCGAGGCCTGTTGCTGGAGGCCTATTGCTGGAGGCCTGTTGCTGGAGGTGGCTGCCATGCTTGTGCCCCCCCCCTCTAGATTTTGGTGGCATTCTGGCTAGAGATAAAGTTGTGATTTTTCAACTGCACGGCAGTTGGAAATATTGTTAATTGAAAAGCATGCCCTCCCATGCATCGCGTTCAATGGCAACGTTCATTAGCATATAACATGATTGAGAGGCAGCTCCTAGCTCAACTGTGTAGTTTGCTAACGTTCTTCACGACACACTTGTGCCAAACGGCTCTGTGGGCACCCTTCCTCTTCCTCAGGAACTTGCTGCTGCCTTTAAGAAGCACAGAGCACCAAGAAAGTTGTGTGTTCTACGAGGGTGTGGTCACACACCAGCGCACAAAGCCCCTAAAGCACGGCTTCAGGTGCGCGGGGGGCACCTGTTGTAACGTTTTAAGTCTGTGTCATCAGAATTGATCAGAGGTGTCTACTTCAGTGCCATCAGAAGTGAGAGCTGCTCCTTTCAAGACAGGATGCAGTGTCTACACCTGTTCGCTGTAGGTACGATGTCCGTGCAGCCTGCATGTCCCTGGATGACCCACCAACGTGGTTTGCCAAGCAGCAGCAGGACCATATGACAGCCCAGCAAGCCAGGGAGTTTGCTGGCACTGACGGTACGACGCTTGCACGAGTATCACTGCGCAAGATAGCAGCGATTATCGCATTATGCTCATATATGGATGCATGGCAACGCTGCAGACACTTTCTTACACGCACACCACATGTAAACATCACACAGAAAACAATACACATTAAACACAACACAAACATTCACACACAGACACACAATCCCGCGCGCGCGACTGTGATACCTGCTGTACAAGTGTGCATAACCCAACTCATACAAAAGGCGAGCTCTTTTGCACCTGAAAAGAAAGTTAAGGCCTTTAACAGGTATGACTGGAGACAACGTGCCTCGCTGACTGCCACACAGGCCCTGTGCACCTGCTCACGAACCCTGCGGCCGCTGGCTACACCATCAACCCCATTTCCGTATATTACTGCTCCCGTGGGGGCGCAAACAATGCGGCCTGCCCCCAGCAGAAGGTGGCAAAGTGTATCGTGGAGGTAACAAATACCCCTTGGGGCGAGCGAGTGACCTTCGTGCTGCCAGGGGATGGGGCGCGTCACAGCGTACGCAAGGCACTGCACGTGTCTCCCCTCATGGATATGGAGGCCACGTGGTGAGTGCCCCAGTGGGAGAACGAGGTTGTGTGTGGTGGGGAGAGGTCGTGGGGGCGGGGTGTAGGTGAAGGGGAAGAGGAAGAGGGGGGGGCAGCAAAGCAAGCAGAGAAGTTTGTTGCTCTGCGTATGAAAGGAGGTTCATACGTCCCTTTCCATTTCATTCCACTGGAATGAACTGAGGTGATGTAGATAAGAGATAATGAGACACGGGGGGTGATGAATTGGCTGTAGGTTCCGACTTGCCAGCCACGTACACAAAGAGGTTCAGTGTGCACGAGTATTAGGCTTGGAGCTAAAATGGACAGCACGGTCAAGGTAAGGTTAAGGAGTGCCCCTATTGCGGTCCTGTGCCTCCAAAGAGAGTTCGATACAGCACTCGTATAAAAGTGTGTGTGAGCTTAAAATGCACAGATTACACCATGAAAGCTTACCAGAGGGAGTTGTCTGAGGCTCAAAATGAAAATGTTTTTGGCATGCTTCTAAGGTACAGGCCCCCAATTGAAACTTTTCTAGCTCGGCCCTGATATGCATTTTTTTCAATGCACCTGAGCTTGAAACTAGCCAGTTAGGGGGCCCATTCCTAATCGGCTGCGCCGTGAACCCTACTTTTTGAGCAGCCATATGCTGTTTCTGACCAGCCAGAGCACCAAACTGAGTGATTTTTGGTGTTTTGGGGTCCTTATAATAAGTAAAGATCATTGCAGAAACCATGGAGCAAAAACACTAGCCAAGTGGTTGGCGAGATATGCAGATGAAAGCCATTCCCTAAACAAAGCATCTATTCCCTAAACAAAGCATCCATCTAGGGTACAGGTACACGACGTGTGTATTTAGTCCTGTCATTTCTTACGCAGGGCGACTGAACTAAATCTGAGCACATGCTCTGGTAGCTTATAAAGTCAGCATCAGTGTGAAGCTACATTGGGTCCAAATTGATGAGTTCATGTGTAAGTAGCTGCCCCTTTTATGCAGAAATGTGCATGTTTGGACTAATGCTTAGATAACCCCTCTGAAAGCTTACTCATGAAAGGGGGAAAGGGAATGCTGTCATCCATACAACTGTCACACTTGCATTTTTTGTCTGCTTGATGTGATCACAAATGTTTGCACTACTCAATTTGGCAATGCTGCTGCGTCACTTCCTTCTTTCTTTTGGGGAATCACTCAGGCCTCCATGTAAATCCTCAGCACTCGATCCATTCACATTTTACCATTTCCCCTCTTCTGTCTTCACAGGCACCTTTGGCTCCCCCCTCCGGACATGACCCTTAAGCTTGTGGTACGCTGCGAGCACCCACAGCTGGGTCACTTCTTCCATGCCGACATGATGGGTGTCCGCTGCCAAGGTAGCAATGCAGGGGCACGCAACGAGGAGGCGGGCCTGCGCATCTTTTTTAGGTGATGAAGGTTGCTGCACACGCCGCACGCATACACACCCAGACACACGCACACGGTACAAAGCATGTCCATTCTGCCGCGTGCGTTTGTTGTTTGTAGTCCTAAACGTTCTTGTAATCTTGACAGAGAGCATGTGGCCTTTGTTGAGCCTCTCTGCAAATTTCAGTGTACCATCATATTTTGTGGGGCAAAGACGTGCAATTACAAACTGTTCTGTCTCCTCCGTTTTCCCCCCCTTCATTGTTGTAGTCAGGACAGCAATCTGCTCTCTTTCTGTGGGACTTGGTGGCATAGGTCTTTTGTGCTAAGAAACAGCTATTGCAATCCTCTCATCACCATGTGCAACCTCTCCTTAAAAACAAACTGTACTTACCCGCCAAATAAGGAAGAGGAAGCTTATCTTTCTTCCCTCTTGATAAGAATCCACACAGCCTTGCACCGTGAAAAAGGTGTGCAATCAGGAATAAAGCTCGGTACAGAATTTCATTCTGCACATGCATTAGTACCGCCCCAAGTAATGAGGGAAGGGAACAGAGGCACATAAGCGTTACTGCGGGTATAAAAGTCACATTACGGGATGGAATTTAACCAGCGACCCCTGCGTGTCCGGCCTGAACATTACTACCGTAGGGACATGTACTCATTCCGCACCCCTCAAAAAGAGAGTTATTTTTACCCTGTCCGCACCAATTCGCACCCCTCTCAATATATAATTTAGTGCTTGCCGCACCAATCCGCAGGGGCAAAATGCCCTCAGAACCGCACCAAGGGACTCAGAGGTGCATTCCCTAACACATTAACATAGTTTTTGTCCAAGTGCACTGAGAAAAATCAAACTGAGTCTGGTTCTGCTGAACTCTGTCATCCATTGTACATTGTACATCAACTGGCACTAGTTTTTTCTTCTAATCTTTCCTAACTCATCAAGTATCATCACCATCATCTTCCCATCCCTCTCCTCACTGCCGTCCTCTTCACTGCCCCCCTCCTCACTCCCCTCTGCGTCACTCCCCTCCTCCTCACTCCCCTCC
>Ga0307945_1000497_pt1 | contig 27051 bp, 31 predicted proteins | sample OrgLakmetagen228_FD_201818 | JGI IMG/M metagenome (GOLD analysis project Ga0307945, IMG submission 201818) | Saline water microbial communities from Organic Lake, Antarctica - #228 | ecosystem: Environmental > Aquatic > Non-marine Saline and Alkaline > Saline | place: Antarctica: Organic Lake...
TGTGTGTGTGTGTGTGTGTGTGTGTGTGTGTGTGTGTGTGTGTGTGTGTGTGTGTGTGTGTGTGTGTGTGTGTGTGTGTGTGTGTGTGTGTGTGTGTGCGTGTGTGCGCGTGCGTGCGTGCGTGCGTGCGTGCGTGTGTGTGTTTCTGTGTGTGTGCGCGTGTGCGCGTGCATGCAAGCCTTGAACCTGCTCACATCTGTCAGTCAAACATGGAGACTCGCATCCTCTGAACAGAACACGCTCCCATCTTCATCGCGTCATTAAACATAAATTTTCAAGTCCCTTGCAACTTGAATTGTGGAAATCCGTGCACCCAGTCGTGAGCTTGCATGGGGCAGCGAACTCTCCGCCCACGCCTCCCCTCTGCCCTGGACTCATCAGGCATACTCAAGGGCGTTTTCTGATGACGCCTGTGCTTTCAGATGCTGTCCGTGGTGCATGGGCTGGCCTCCGCCGGGCAGCTTCCTCCAGCTACCAAACACTGAGTCAATTCTTTCCACAGCGCTACTCACTGCACCCCCGGTCACCAAAACTTGTATGCCCCGACAAATAATTTTGCTTGGCCTGCCTGCAAATTTACAGGCCTGTGCGTTGGCTGTGTGGCTCTGGCCAAGCCCTGATTCTCAACTTTCCTAACTTCGTTCCGGGGTGCGCCCAGCAGCACTATTCCCTGCCCCTCCCCACCCCCTGACCCCTGACACCACAGGGCTGCCTGATATGTAAGATTGGGTCATTGTGCAAGTTTTGGGGGCGGGGGGTGCGATGGGCGGGCCTGCGCACACTGGTGTGAACAATTCTCGTTTTCACGGTGCGCCCAGCAGCACCTCCCTCGCCCCTCCCCACCCCCTGACACCACAGGGCTGCCTGGTTAGTCAGTCTAAGGTGCCTTGCAATGTTTGGGGAAAGGGGGTGTGCTGGGCGGGCCTGCGCGCCCTGGTGGGAACTCAGGCGTGAAACATGCCAAACCTAGGGGCTGCGCCCCATGACTGGGGCTTCGCCAAAAAATGGCAACCACGCTGCAGGGAATGGTGTTGAGGTACATGGTATTGGAGGACTTACACCACTGACAAGCCAACACGTTTGCTTGCCAATGTGTACCTCAACAATAATAAGAAACTAGTACTGCCCATTCACTCACATCTTCTGTTTTTTGGTGCATTTAATTCTACATTGCTCAAAGTCAAGGCCTCTAACGCAAATTTCATTCCCTACAGGTTTTCCTCCTGAAGCACTACCTCCTCCTCCTCCACCTCCAGGCTCCCCTGCCAGTGAGTAAAACATAATAAGCAGTGGTTTCCCTTGTTGTCAATAAACTACTGCTTTGCCCAACTCGCAAATTAGTGTATGAATTGAGAATTGAGCCTCTCTTCATCAAGCATTGCTTGCACTAGACAACTGCTCTAAGATGTTCAGAAGAGTAGCCTGAACATTAAAACAAGCTTGGGTTGTGGATTTTTTATACTTTACATGCAGTGCTGATGGAGAATTGCACTGAGCTTGGCGGGGGAAAGCTTTACACAGTTGAGCCTGAAGACTATTCCTATCTTATTTCCAGCACATGTGGAATTGAGGTAGACGAGCTTGTGGCACTTAATCCATGGATGGAAGACAGAGGTGAAAAGGAAACTTGATGTTTGTGTTTGCGTTCAGCACGCGTGCAGTACTCTTCTCTTGACATGGCATGTCTGCTGTTGCTCCTTACATGCACAGATGTGTAACATGGTAGTGCAGGTAAACCGTTTCATTTTCACATTCTCTTTACTTTGCTCTACAATGTAGAGCACTCACTGTCTCTTCACTATTCACAGGTCCAGATCTGTTGTTTGTTGGGGAACAGCTGTGTTTGCCAGCAGACTGCAGCCTTGGCATGGGTGCCGACAGCCAAACACCTGCATGCACAAAGGAGTACATTGTGCAGCCTGGAGACATTTGTTCCACAGATGTGTGGCAGCGTTTTGGCCTGACCGAGCAGGAGCTGCTTGCTTTGAACCCCGGCCTAAACTGCTCTGCTCTGCACCCAAGGCAGCAGCTTTGTGTTGCCAGCTCCCTTCTAGAGCGCTCTCCCTGTTTGAAGCAGCAAGCCTACATCCCCACAAACGCAACATGCGCTAGCATAGCTGCAGAAGCCCGCCTCACCATCCCAAACCTGCACCGCTTAAACCCAAATCTTGACTGCCGAAACCTTTCCATGCGCACAGACAAACAGAGGCCTGTAGGCTGGGTGTGTGTTCAGAATCGGCTATTAAACCCATCAGCACCAGAGCTTCACTGCTTACGCTGGTTGAGTGTGGACAGTGATGCCTCCTGCAGTGATGTGGTGGATGCTGCTGCTGAGCCAGGTGCGATGGAGCTTCAGTGATAGGAGAGACAGACACGTACCCTCAATGGAGAGCAAGGTTTAATGATGAAGGGGGGGAAGAAGGGGGAAACAAAAATAAAGTGTGGTGGAGAGAGAGGAGGACAAAAGGGTGGATTCAGCAAATGACGAAGCACTTGAGGAGTATAACGAGAATGTATGTGGTAGATTCAAGTGGGCATGAACAGCTGGCAAGTGACCTGGCCCTGTTGTTGGTCTACACTATGGGCAGGAAGTGAGTGTGGCAACACAACTGAAAATCTTGCTTATGGAAGCTGTCACACTTGCTGAGGTAATGGTGACATTAAGATTGATTTATGTCAGGCACTGTTGTGTTTGGTCATCAATCGCTCCTTTAGTCATGAAGACCCGTAAGGCCTGCAACCTGTAATATTTGCAAATTACTTCAAGCATGTCCTATTCTGTTTGTTTCAGATCTGGATCTGGCTGGCTTGCTGAATCTTAATGATGGCCTGGGATGTGCATCAGATGGACGTGTAGGAGAGTCTGCCAATTCCTCCCCCAATGTGGATTTGTGCGTGAGAGGGGTGAAAGTCCCTCCAGAGGATGATTTGACCAGCATCAGCAACCCTAGGCGCACATCTTTCTTACGGGGTCTTGCAGCTGCCTTGGTCGAACTGGATGAGGATCTACCAGCCCTTTACAGGTGTGCACACAGTTCCGCTTGCATTGTGAGATGGCGATGTATCTATACAAGGAAATGAAAAGATGGAGAAACATGAGAGGAACACAGATAGAAAGCAAGAGTGATATGAGAAATATTACTGCGCTTCACTCTAAGAACTGGAGTTTAGGCTTTGCACGCTGAACTCGACAGTTTTAACGATGTAAACACACTGAATGAGTTTTGCAATATTTTTTGAACCTAGTGGCTAATATGTGAATGTATGCTCATGTTTTGATATAATAAATGGTTGACTGATTGGATGCCAATAATGTTTTATTTTTGCTGCTCAAGTGTTGCATCTTGATTGTTCCTAAAATAAAGAGTAGGCAATCCATATGCCAGTCTACCTAGCTTCTGGCGCTCTTCACGAGTATTTAGGGTTTGCCAGAACCATGTATACCTTAGTACGGTATAATTGGCAGGGAAATCACCGAATATACGGTTGTATACGGTGTATATGTATGATTCTGGCCAACCCTACAAGTATCCCTCCCTACAAATAATTCCGAGAATTGAAGTTGTCTCTTTTCCACAAAGATCTTGCAGCTAATTGCACTAATTTACCAAAAATGTTCTGAAGCTGTGTCTTCTGCAACTAACTGCACTAAATTACCATACATGTTGGAACATTGCTAGCTGTAGCATACAATCAATCAGCAACTGTTTAACTGTAGCATACAATTTAATTGTAATTTAACTGTAGCATACAATTTAACTGTTTAACTGTAGCATACAATTTAGCTGTAGCATACAATCAATCAGCAACTTATTAACTCTGCCTTGCACGCCAGGCAATTTGAGCGCAATCCGAGCGTTGCCACCAATGCCTTTCTAATTGATCCCATTATATTGGCACTAGAGTCAAAGGAGGCTGCCTGTCACAAACCTCTTCGCTCCTTCGAGGAGGGGATAGGGCGCAGCAACCTGCTTAAATTGATTCATCCTCTAGGAGTTGGCCAGATCTGTGACTTTTTGGGCAAGCATTCCCAAGACACACAGGTGAGACTTTTATTGCGTCTCTGGATTTTGGATGTTTTTATGCTTTATTGCTTTATGAAGAAAGCCTTCCCAGGCCAGATCAACACAGCCTCACTTTGTCTGCAACATTAATTACACAGTATCTGCAGCATTTGTGCACTTTTGGATAGAATGCCTGCAGAGTCCTCACACCTCAAATCTGCTTATTCATAAAATGAGTGTCGCCTGCACTGCCTTGTGCCGCGTGCCCACAGTGTCAATTAAATTCTGCAAAGCCACAGCTTCACCGCGTCGTGATTACCCATGATGAATTGCACCTGCTGCACCACAACTCAATTTCGACACCTATCACAATCTACGACTCCATCACCCAACAACGCACCCCTTACACACAAGAAACCTGCTTCCAAGTCATTGCCGTATCCACAGGTCCTGCCATAACATTTCGGTCAGCACTTGCAATGACCTGATTTCAATTGTCGTCTACATATACAGGCCCTACCCATATCAGTTCCTGCACTTGCAATGTCCGAATTTTAATTGTTACACCCTCTGCTTTTGTTCTTGCGGTTGCAGTCCCAACGCTGCTATGAGTGCCCAGGGGCTACTCCTGCAGATTGTGCCCCAGTGCCAGCACTTGTGTGTGCTGCTTCCCTGAAGTTTGATCTGGAGCGTGTCTACAAAGATGCTCAAGCCAGGAAGTCCGCTGGGCAAGGCAACAGCGGTCGCAAGCTTCTTAGGCAGCAGCAGGCGCAACCTCGTGAAGAAAGCAAAGCAGCTGACAACGCACTGCACCCTGTCCGAGAGTCTGGTACTCAACCTGCGCGTAGTTTGCTGCAGAGTAGTACTTCAGGGACTTGCTTGGACCCCGTTGGTAAGTCAATCAGCTTCATCATGCTTTGCACAAATGCTGAATTAAAAAGGATCATTCAGATTCGATTCAATCAGATCTGACCCATAACGTTCCTTGGGCTCAAATAAAAGAGGGAAAATACCTACGCAGGCAGTGAAGGCCACTCCCCATTTTAATTTAGGAATAGGAGCCACTTTAGTACCGAGTACCATAAAACTCCTTCACGGCGAAAAGGAAGGGGAAATTGTTGGGGATGAAGAGGGTTGCAGGCTTGGCCTGAAACCGGCTCCTTGGATGAGAGTTGATAATAGTAATGGAAAGGGTGCGTCTGGTATGGACAAGTTTTGCAGCAAAGTTCACAGAGTGCACATGGAGCTTGGAGGCAGGCTTCTTTACTCTTTGAAAATCAAGACTCAGTTCCTTGAAAGGCTTCAGAGTGTTGTAGATGGTGCCACCCACACCCAAAAGGATGATGTGGAGAGTAACGGAGGCTCCTTGGAGAATGTTGCAGAGGTCTTTGTGCTATTCCATTGCGACGTTTAGCTGGTGCTGAGGTCTAGTGTCCACACAATACTTGATCTCGACGAGGTGGATGTCACGCTGAGTTTTGCTGAGGTCTTATAGTGAGCTCCCGAAACAAAAGTAACCCAGAACGCCTGGCTCAATTAGGCCTACTTGGCTCCTCTGCCTCCAACGTCCTCATATAATATCCTTCATTGCTGTAACATGTACATCTCAAATGTATCACGGCAGGCTACTGACAGTATATTCTCAAATTGTACTCCCCTGTAGATTTGGCTGGTTCATTAACTGGCAGAACAGCTCCAAACGGGAAAGCCTGGAATGATGAGGCCATTGGCGCTTTGAACACAATTGGAGATGTGAATAAAGTCCTTGCACTTCCTACCTCTGCGCTGAAAGAAATGGGATTCTGCGGATCATTTACTAAAGGCAAGGGCCTTAATGTAAATAATGCAAACATTTTGAAAGCACAAAAGAGTGTCAAGCGCATTCTGGACTCAAGAGCTTTTGAAGCCATGGGTTACGTCAACAAATTATTGAATAGGTGCGTGTCATGGGAGTAATGTGTGCAGCAATCCTCGCAGTGTCATAATGGGAGTCTAATTGGCTTAGTGGCTGTATGAGGCAAGTCTCCTGCAACTTACTAAGTATGCCTAACATGCACACCTGCATACACATACACAGTGCAGAAAGGGCACAAGCAGGAGAATCGTCTGAGCTTTGCTGTGAGCCAGAGCTTTGCATCCCAGTATTCAAGGTAATGTGCCTCTTTTGCTTAAGCTTCTGTTGATCGGATATTTTGTTTGCTGTGTGCCAAAACCTGCATGCTCTACAAACAAAATATTTGCATGCAGGCATAAGAGTGCATGCTTACATGCATATGCAAAAAGAAAATCATTACACCCCTGTTCATACAACACAGGGCTTTCTAAGTATTTGTGTCCAAGGAGGACTCTGTGTACCTAACTACGAGGTTAGTCATGTTGCCACATCTTGCAGATGTTAATGTTGTAGTCACCGCCCAGCATCGCACACATTCAATTTACGTACAATACTGGCACAATACACACAACAGGTATACACAAATACATGCAAATGCACACATGCACACCCACACCCACACACGCATGCGCACCCACCAGCTTCACCACGTCAATGGTGAGCTGTACGTATGTGAATTCCTGGACGCAAGCGACTTTGGTGTGGGTGGTTCAGTTGATGTTGATGCTTTGACTGACGCTGTGCAAAACCAAAAGTGCGGGACTGGCAGCTATGCTCAGATGAAAGAGGCAGCTGTTGGAATTATGGAGCAAAAGATTTCGCTCTCAATCAAGGTAAGGGCTTGTAAATAAATCAGCATTGCCATTGCTTCCTAACATCAGCATCCTGGTGAATTTTATGCAAAGCAAGCGTCCTGTGATCTACACATGCTAATTTTTTTGTGGTTTACACCAAATGCAGCTCTGCGTCCTTAGAGAGTTGCTGGAAGCAATCTCATTTTTAATAGATCCTGACAGTTTTTGCCAGACTTTGAAATGGGACTACTTTTATCTTCAAGGCATCATGTCGGTACAGATAACCCTCAATGTCGGTGTTGCAACCATCATCTTTGATGTCTACTGGAAGGTAAATGCTTATCGCTCACTGTCTTGTGCATTCCTTGCCAATTGTGTTCCTCCTTGCTCCACCATGCTATAGGCATCTCAGAGAAAACCTTCCTCTATTCCTCCACGCGAAGCAAACAAAGCCAGCAGTGCGTGTGTTTCCTTGTCATCCGCAGCCTTACACCGTGCCAGGGAGCTTGTGTGAGCTACCGTATTTGCAGTGCGAAGAGTTTTGCTTGCGTGATAGTAACACAGGAAGCTGGGGCAATGTGAAGGTGGTTGCGCCTGAGTTCCTCAAAAAAGTGGCTGATGCGTGAGTACATTGCATAATGGGAAGCAAAAGCTCAAAGGATTTGATATCTATCAATACAAGCCTTCTGTCTTTTCTATTAATTGTAGGTTTATTGATTTTGGCAACAAATTTGCTGAAGCGTTTGGTGCTCCCAAGATTGAAAAACCAGACGACTATGTCTATTTTGAGGAGACCCTACCCGACCTCAACCCACCAAGGGAATGCCCTTCATCTCCTGACGTCCTCACGCAGCACACCTTCTCACGAGTATCTACCTACGTGACTAGCTGGGCACGTAAGTGATGCTAGACGTGGCTAGCTCTTGCGTGTTAATGGCTTCGGTGCTTATCAAATACAAACGCCCTTTTCCAATCAAACTCATTGGTGCCTTCCTGTGTGCTGTGCCTGTCGGGTGTGATGCAAAGCATGGCGTTGAAAAGTCTACCATGATTGCCTTCCCACTACTTCTAAACTACACAGAGCACGCATAGAGAAACTACACACACGCACGCATGCACACACACACAGTAGTTTGTAGCAAACAAACAGGTTCTGTCACACAGGTTTCCTTGTGTGGTGTTACACTGCTCCTCATCAGTCTGTTACAGCTTAGGCTCTGTACGTAAAAAATGCCTTTCTCTTCTTACCTGATTCTACAACGCAGAGTATAGAAACATCACTAGTGCACCTGGCGGGATTTCACGCCCAGAATGGTGTAAAGATTTTGCCACCACGCCTGCCTCTGTGGTGGATCGGAATGTGTTCCCTGGCGTTCCCGTCATTCCTGGCTTAGACTCCTTCTTCACCCACATTTTCTATGCCTTTGCAAAGGTTGAAGCTGGGACATGGAAAGTAGTAAGTGCTGGATTTGCATGCTTGCGGAGTAGGAGTAGGAGATCTTAAAGTTTTGGGACAGTTGGTGACCAGCAGTGGAATCCCCAGCTGGGCTCTTCATTTAAAAGTTGTAGGTCATCCTTTTTATGGTCAATGAGGTGTTTCTCGTTTCCTTTGCACTGCAGGGTGGCACAGAGCACACACACACACACACACACACACACACACACACACACACGCACACATACGCGCAAACACATGCACACACACGCACACACATACACACACATGCACACACACATACACACACACCTCGACAAGTAGCATGGACCTAGCTTTCTCCCCTTTGTTTGCATGTACTGCATATTGACACAGTGAAGCGGCTCTGAGCAAAATTCTGAGCTAAAATAAAATTTTCAGACCACCATGATCTTCAAGCCCTCATTCCTATCACTTTCCCGGACGTGCTGCAGGTTGACGTAGAACCCAAAGACAAGCAGTTACAAGCTGAACTTCAGGCTAAAAAGCGTTCCCATTCCAATTTAAAGACCCTGATTTCTATTGGTGGCTACTCGTTTTCTGTTGGCTGGGGTGTATTCGAAGGTGGGAATAATGTGAACAACAGCAGCATCACACCTTTGCAATTTCTCACAGCAAGCATGAGTATGATAGGACAAGCACTCTAGTAAAGCACAACTCACCAGGCATTGTTGAAAGTATAGAAATGCAAACAAATCCCTTCAAGACTTATGCTTCCTACTCTCTGTAACCATCCGACCTTTTTTCCCTGCTTTCCTTGTCCCTGTTTCCTTGTGCTTGCAAGGCACTGGTTCAGAGCGCATCTTCCCTGAATTGGCATCAACCTCTGAGGGACGTGCAGCCTTTGTGAGCTCTGCCGTATCATATGCCAAGGAGCGCGGCTTTGATGGCATCGACCTGGATTGGGAATGGCCAGGTGAGTTGTGCTTGCCTGTGATACTAATAATCAGACTCAAATAAGAAGTGAGCAAACGTTCCAGCAAAAAAGGTACAAATGTAACTGTAATTATTCCGGATGCAAAGGTGCAAGAATATGAGTCGTCAAAAATAGGCTTTCTTTCCTTACTGCTTATTAAGCAGCTTGTGCTGCTGGGCAAGTTGGACTCAAAAGGAAGGCAATTCAGAAAGAAAGAAGTATCACATTGGATGATGGGTTCACTAGCATGGCTCTCTTCCTGCAGCTTAAAGTGCTCATCAAACGTAGTAGAAGGGCTTTACAATGGTGCAGACTGCTGAGTTCAGTGTGTAAGTATTGCAGACTGCTGATCAGTGCAGACTGCTGAGTCCAGTGTGTGTAACAGTTCAACTCCAGATCTTGGAGTTTGGAGTGAAGCAAAGTGATATCACTCAAATCTCATATCACTCTTGCTTTGTATCTATTTTTTCAAGGTTCTGCATGTTTTTATTTCCTCCTTCTTAGTTAAGTTTAAAATATGCCTTTTTTCCTTCTTGTCCGGGAAGCTGTGAGGACTGCAGAAGTACTCTCGTTCTTGGAGGCAAAAGCAACCAAATGTAGTTAGAACTGTCTTGCCACAGCTTGCGCTGTGGGAATTAACCTTTTCTACTTGGATGGTTGGCCTGTGTAGATTCCCCTTCAACATTCGATGAAGCCAAGCCGGAGTAGAACCTAGCTTTTTTAGTAATTTTTGTTACTCCTTGTAAGCGATACAACGCCATCTCACGATGCAAACGGAATATAACTGCAAGTCAGCAATAGCCCTCTTTATATGCAAATTGGTGGACAAGTGCAAATTAACCGCAGCATGAACCCTACTTGGTTCAAGCATCCATTTGACATTCTCATTATTCTTGTTATGACCAAAGCACCAGCTTCATTTTTTGCTATACAATGAAGACCAACAATGGAGACCATATTTTTTGTACGCATGCTGCTCTTCCATGAAAAGCAATGCCAGGGTATAGTTGCCAGGTGTGTCGATCAGTCCTATTAATTTGTACCAAGGTTATTATGCCAGCTTCAGAGCTTCAGACTGGGGCGTCATGATTCAAGTGGCATGTGAGTGGTTGCCCTTTGATGTTTTATTCAACCTTTGGGGACTGTTGCTTGGACCCTCCAATATAATGATTGGTGTGACTTGCGATCTCAATGCAGCCACTCCAATATAATGATTGATTGATTAGTGTGACTCGCAATTTCAATACAGCCACACTGTTGCTAACCGGATGAGCTAAGTGTGCCCTTACCCAATTGTACAGCTGACCTTTGTAGAAGACCAAACTTGGGAAGCAATGTGGCACCCTGAAATGCATCAAGCTCATGGCTGCTGTATGTGCTTTCCTCCTTTGCAGGCCATGATGGCCCAACACTCTGCAGCAGCAGCAGCAGCAGCAGCAGCAGCAGCAGCAGCAACAGCGGTGGCAGCAGCAGCAGCAGAGCTGCGCCTTGTGCATCTTCTTCATCTGAGGTGTACACCGTCCAACCTGGTGACTCTTTATACAAGATAGCCGACGCCTGTGAGACTGCTATCGACAGCATCATGAGCTTAAACCCCTCCAAGAAGGATCCCACCGCACTCAGTATTGGAGAGGAGCTATGTGTGCCAGCAACTTGTGCTGCTTTAGTCACCGAAAGGGCAGGAACGGCCGGGGGAGGAAGCAGCTGTAATGCAGCATGTGTGCAGCAGGCAAGTAGCAGAGGCTGGTCAGGAGCAGTGGCAGTTTCTGGAGGAGTTGCCCAAGCGTGTCCTCACTTGTACATTTAGTTTCGTAATTGCATTTGCAGCACAGCGGCATTCTTAAATATTGGCATATCACTTGGCCAGAACCATACATAGACGCCGTATGTGACCGTATGTTTGATGGAATTCCTGCAAAAATTGCTGCATGTACATCGTAGATACATGGTACTGGCCAACTCACACATCACGCATACAATACAGGTCTCTGATTTCACTGCACTAGTGGCAGATTTGAGAAGGGCTACAGACGCTGCCGGGATGCTCCTCACTTCGGCTTTAAAGGCTTCCAGCACACCCAATTTGTATTACGAGCTGGACAAGGTTGCACCCTTATTTGACTTCATCAACTTGATGTCTTATGATTTTCATGGAGGATCATGGGAAGAAGGCCCGGCCAATTTCCACGCCCCCATTGTCGATTGCTATGCAGAGAAAGAAAACTTTGACATACATGGTATGTGATACTGTCTTGCAAGCATCAAGTTGTCCAGAGAGTCTCAGCCTAATTTAGATTGACAGGGCGCAAAGAAGCAAGCTGCGTGTTTTTCTATGATGAAATTTGCTGGAAATTAGAAGCAATCGTTTTATGGAAGGAATTTCTATTTGCAGAATAGAAAGAGACTGGCAATGGAGCGGTTGATCAGGTCTTACGTACCTGCAATCTCTCACCTCTATCTGCAGGTGCTGTGACTGCCTTTATCAACGCTGGTGTACCTCCAGAGAAGCTGGATTTAGGGCTTGCAAACTACGGCAGAACCTTCAGGCTCACAACTGACAGCGATCTTCCAGGGCAAGCACCTGCCGCAGGTGAGGATAAAACAAACCTTAGAGAAAGACCCCCTGTACTCAGAGTAAGAACCCCTGTACTCAGAAGTGTAATCCTTCCAGATCAGAGCATCATTTCTGCAAAATTGTCTTGTACAATGTCCGCACGCGTTATTGTGCCAGACATTTATTCTGCTACCAACGTCTCTCCAGAGAATTGTTTCTGTTGTGCAAGCTCCCAAGCCTATTGCTCAATTAAATTGTAGCAGCATTCATTTTGCCACTAGTAGGTAGTATCTAGACAACATCAACACATTGCCTCCGTGAAAAATAGGCCAGAATGGATATTACCTAGTTTCAACAACTAATTGAGTTTCAGCAGATTTCCTGGTAAGACTTAGTGGTAAGAGCATACCAACCACCATTCCTACACCTACCGGCACTTGTGCAGGAGCTCCGGATATTAAAACAGAGACATGCACTTACGAGAACGGTTTCATTGCTTACTATGAAATTGAACGCTTCTTGGACATGGACACAGTCAAAGAGGATCCGGTGGCTATGGCAGCCTATGGTGAGTGTCAAAGACATAATTCTCGGAGGCAATACCTTTGTCTCTTGCTAATTGTGCAAGGAATTTGCATGTTGCATCTGAGTACGAGGACCGTGACACGCATGCATCCATTTCCCACCGTCCCAAGAAAGCAATCATTGTTTGTGCTCATGATTGTGTGCTTGACAACCGTCATTCAGGGCCTTACATGAAAACTTCCGTCTTATCTGCTCAGGTACCTGGGATGACGGCAAAAACTGGGTAGGATTTGATACCCCCAACACTCATAGACAGAAGATATGCTGGGCTCGCTTCATGGGCTTAGGGGGGGTTTTCTCTTGGGACGCAGATTTGGACGCAGGTATGACCCTAAGTTCGTTCATGAATTACAATGCGAGGGTGGCTGACTGTGATGACTTCCAGGTGCCAGTTTGCCAGGGACAGGCTATCTGAAGATTGTGTGCTGGAAGCAATGCTCTGGTTCAGTCGAATTTGTAACACCAATTCCTCGATGCTGAGATAAGATTGGAGCATCATTGTGCTATGCTGAACCTGCTTGCAAAAAATGCTTTAGTGTGTACCGAGATACATGTGGAGATGCATGGACGCTTCAATATGCTTTCTTTCAACGTGGTAAAGGTGGTAGGTCTCTATGAACAATGTGGAATTTTCTCGTGCATTTTGCTGTGTGCATGCTGATCCATTCATAGATCAGCATATCAGCATGCATAAGCATGTCCGGTGCCATGAAAAGATGAGGATGATACTCAATTTATAGGAGATCAAAGTGGTTTGGCCTAAATGAACCGCCACGCCCAATCAATGGCATAAACAATTTGTGTGACAGACATTTAGTGGATTGTCAGGCGAGAGTTCCTGTTTATCTTACTCTATAGTCTGGATGTGCCTTCTTTTTTGATAGTCGTTGTTGGGGTCTTCAGACCAAGAAAGGCGTTCAAGGTAATAAAAACAGCCAGCAGAGGAGTGAGTTATTTGCATCGCTGTGGTCCTTAGTGCTTATACCGGTTTCTACAACCGCACTTGTATTTTTTGGAATTTATTAGTTGGTGTTCTGAGCCTTATACTTTGCTGTGACAGTGATTTGATCAGGCAAAATAATGTGAACTTTTGCTCCTCTTGACTCCCATTAAATCTCTTTTACTATTCGTTGGTGGAGGAGTTTGTAGGTGCTAAATGCAGGTGTGAGGCCTGTGATGCTTTTTTTGTTTGGCATCTGTCAACGCTATAACTTTTGTATTTGTTAATTACAGGCGCTTGGCATTCTGAAGCCTGCTTATACTTTGCTAGATTGCACTCAGCATAATCATACAGTGCGTTAGTAGTATTTTAGAACGACATCAAGGACACAGGTTGCTGTAAGCCATTGAATCGATAGACAGATCAAGGGGTTACAAGGGGTTACAAGGATGGCCTACAGCCCGAGTCTCTGGCTGATGGCAATTGGCTGGTGAAACAAAATCAACCAGTGTCGATAGACAGATCGACTTTAATAAACCACCTCCAGAAAAGTTAAAGGTAACACATGTCTGTGAGCAACGCAACACACTAAGACGGCCACCATAAGCAGATGACCCAAGTGACAGACCTCTCGGAGGTGATAATATATGTTTATGGCTCTGGCAGCATCAACCCCCAACGCCTCAGCATCCTGTATACAGGACGAGCACAAATCATGTCATCAAAGCACCTTCTAAGTCAACCCTGTCTTCCACCTGCCACCCGATGTATGACGATAAGCACATGCTTAAAGTAGTGCAACATGCAACCGCATCCACCATGAATAACCAAGAGGCAGTCGCTACCTTCCAGCCGCTCCCAAACTGGATGCAGCTCCCTTACTAGTCTTTCCGGAAACCACTCCGTTACCAGCAAAGGGTAAGGGTTACACAGCTATATCCGCCAGCAAGGGCAGTTGAGCTATAGCAAAAAAAAAAAGGCAGCTTCAAGAAGAGAGGGAGGCCAGACTGAACAAGACACCAGAAAAAGAGACAAGGTCAGTGATCAAACAGCAAAGTAAAACGCCAGCCCTACCAGAAACAACATGGGGCACCGCGTGTCTTAGTGCTTTGGAACAAAGCTGCCAGGGAGCAACTTTGTACAAAAAACCCATCCTGGTTAGAGAAAATAAAACAAGGCCTATCACCAGCGGCAATGTGAACATTTAAATACGCAGGCACCATACCTTTTCTTTAACCACCAACTGAAAGGATACTGCCAAGAATGGCAAAAATATGTAGGCCCCGAAATGACTCAAGAAACACAGTTACCAATGCAAATATTGGCGACATTAGCGATACAGTACACAGCCACGTCTCCTCCGTCCCATCATGTGCAACAAAAGCGCTTCCTAGAATGCAAGGCCCCTAACTGGAAAGAATGGGCCTTCACAGATGGGAGTTGTATTAAACAAAGAATGTATCTCAGTCTATTGGAGCTGGAATCTACCACCCTCAATCCAGCAAACTTGCATCCACGGCAACAACTCTAGACGCTTCAGTTTTCTGGGTACGGGATGCTGCGGCTGCATAGATTTTGTATAAGTAGCGGAAAGTATGTTAGGTTGCGTGTGTTGCAAATGAGTTTGTAGTTTAATTACCAATATCTGTGAGTGATCTGATCGACCGGGAGTAAGTGAGCACTGTCTTCACGTGCTTGCTACATGATTCGCTTGCCTTGAAGACACCTCAGAACAGAAAAAACAATGCATGCAGTGAAAATATTCCCCACATGCTGGGCTCAGCAACTGTTTATAATGGATGCTCGTCTGGCCTTAACATTGAACCTCCCAATGACATTGAAAGACACGTCCAATTAGGTTTTCCCAACACAACAAAAAATTCCAACTAGACATCAAAGCCGTCCAGATGGTGAAAAAGAAAAAGAAAGACCTACGCAGGCAGTGAAAACCACTCCCCACATTAATTAAGGAAAAGAAGCCACTTTGGTACCAAGTACCATAAAGCTCCTTCACCGCCAAAAGGAAGGAAAATCAATGGGGATCAAGAGAATTGCAGGCTTGGCCTGAAACCAGCTCCTGATGAGAGTTGATAACAGTGTTGGAAAGGAAATGTCTGGTATGGACAAGTTAAGCAGCAAAGTTCACAGAGAGCACATGGAGCTTAGAGGCAAGCTTCTTAACAGAGTGCGAGTGTTGTAGATTGTGCCACCCACACCCAAAAGGATGATGTGGAGAGTAACGAGGCTCCTTGGAGAATGTTGCAGAGATCTTTGTTCTGTTCCTTTGCGGCGTTCAGCTGGTTCTGAGGTCTGGTGTCTTCACAGTACTTGATCTCGATGAGGTGGATGTTACGCCGAGGTTTGCTGAGGTCTTTAGGTCGGTGCTGTCTGGGGTTGGTGGCTCTACTGGTGGCTGGCGTGCTGCTGGGGTGCTCCCAGTCTCCCTCAATTGCCCCCTGCCTGCCCCCTGCCACTCCGACGAACCCATCCCCCTGCAGTAGTTTGTTGTTTTCGTGTTTTTGCAGAAATTGGAGTAATCAGCACAAAGATCTGGGCAGCTGGAGGTAAATCTGTCTTTATCTGAGAAGCGGGGTGGGAAGAGCCATTTGGGAACAATCCAATCCTACTTTCAGCTGTTTCAGGAATCTGGAGATTTTGCATGGTCATCCGTTTGTTGCTGCCTATATTATGGCAATGATCTTCAATTCCCAGGAGTGTTTGGAAAGTGGTATTTGTATGTTGTTCCAGAAGGGTACTTTCGCATATTGAAGTTGGTTTCATGGGATGGTGCCCAGGAGTTTACATAAATGTGGGTATTTGTGGCAGAGTGATGCATAGGGATTTGTGGTCATTTTTTATTCCAGGAGGAAGTTTCCTCTGTGCTGACAGCAGTAGAGTAGATAGCGTGTCTTGTTGATATGAGCATGGTGCTTTCTTGGTAAATGGGATGGCAGATATGATAGAGAACCCAGGAAATCGGGAGGAGAAGGCGTTGGTGTTTGCCCCAAACACTTTGTCCATTGGGTGCTCACTCCAGTAATGGGGGAATTGGGGGTCATAGTCGAGGGGGGATGCCAATTTTTTGGGGAGGGGAGTATTCGTGCAAAAGAGTCTTTGATTTTTTTGCTCGTATGTCTATGTGTAGAGGTGTCTTTACGTGCAATGAGGCCTACAGGTTCTTATGCAAAGCTAACGGGAGGAGGTTGTTGGACGTGATCGTGTAGACCGCTGCATTTTGCCATATTAAATGTTTTTCGTAGTATGCTAAGGCGCTCGGGAGTAAGCATACCTTTACACTTTCCGTCGGCATGCACCCTGTGTACCTTGTTGAATTGTGTGGCTTTTCTAGGTCTTTGCTTCGACAGCTAGTCTGTACGGTTGTCAAGTATGGGCCACTTCTTCTCTGACATATGATTCCTCAAAAACCACCCCTACACACGCCCTTCATCTTGGCTTCCTGATAATATTTCTGGGTGTCAAGGAAGGTACTGATACTCACTGCGTGCTCCGCAAAACAGGTCAGATGCCCATTTTTTTCTATTGGTTCCAATGCATTCTGGACTATTTACTCTGCCTCTTCAAACAGTCCTCTTCTTGAGAAAGTTGTGCGGGCTCGCCTTCATATTACAAATAGAAGTGATACTGGACCTACTAGATTCTGCACGCACTCCAAGATTTCCCTACGTCTCAGCAATTTTTAAATGCCATATGATGTCTTTTAATTTGAAACAGTTTGAGCTCACTTTGCGCGAATATATCATCGGGAGCTGGAGAGAACTTGATAGGTAAATTGACACCACATGATAATCATCATTCCAGCAGAATTATGAGGACTTATGATGTACCTTTGGGGATTGCTCTTGGCTGGTGGGATGACAGAAAACGAAATTGTGAGCCTGTGTTACCTATTTGTAACACATTTACCTACGCTTGGATATTTCCAGCAATCTCAGCCGTGTACTTTCTTGCCTTCGCCCTTTTGGCCATAACTTTCTGGTCCAAAGAACATAACAGGAATAGAAGGCCTTATGAGCTCAGGATCTGTGACAGGCACTCTGTTCAAGATGAGGAACACATTTTGCTGGACTGTCCGCTTGAACATCTTGTCAGCCTTCGCACACAGCACCGCCAGCTGGTCTTCCCACCTCAGTTTGAGGATAGCCCAACTCCTTCGAGGACTTTTTTGAATCAACTTGTCAGATTTAGTTTCAATTTTCGACACTGGTTGATTTTGTTTCACCAGCCAATTGCCATCATCAGCCAGAGACTCGGGCTGTAGGCCACCCTTGTAACCCTTGTAACCCTTTTGAACCAACCAGACATACATGAAAGTATGGCCTCTTTTGTGGCTGAGTGCCTAGCCTTTTTCCCTTCTTGTTTTTCTAGAAGAATAGGTTTGGTTACAGGCTTTTCCAAGCTTCCGCTCAGATGCCCCCCAGAGGCATATAGCAATGTAACCTAACCTTATTCGTGGCTGGCCGAGACCAGTCAGCAGCCGATCTACCAAGCAACTTGGCTGAAGGTCATCCCCTATTGTAACCATTGTAGGATCCGAATTCGGAGAAGATTAAACATCAACATCACTCAGATGTTTACAAGTTCTCCATAAGTGCAGCTGACGATCTTTTTGATTGATTTTTTGTTGGGACCTGTAGGTTAAGCAGCCATGCCAGGCTAAAGGCCTTTGCTATCCAAACTACACTAAACTGAAGAAGAAAATTGAGAAAATGACCCACTGGCAGTTTTTAGGTGGTGACTTCTTACTTTGTTGTGAAAAAATACGAAACGAACGCAGATAGTGGCAGGGATTAGGAAAAATTGATTTGTGTTCTGCACCACCCAATGGATGCAGAGTCACACAACATCCCACCTGGAGAATAAAAATAAGAGAAGGTGATCACTTTGTTGTGAAGGTGATTACGTGATTTAAGCTAATAATATCTGACAAGTCAAAGATCACGGTGTTCTTAAGAATAACTTGTTACCGGCTTTATTTGTAAAAGAAATTTTATAAGAAGGAACAACACTATCTTCCACAAGGGAGCATAATGCAAGCAATTAGCGTTGTACATTCACAGCATACGTAGGCAATAATAACTGCAAACCTAGGAATTGGAAAGGTCCATCCAGCAAAAAAGAAAAGAAGAGGTGTAAAGATTTGAAATTGAAGCTGAAAAAGATCACGGCTAACATAGGTATAATTATGAGCATATGCTCATAAATTTCTGTTAGTCCATAGAGCAGCTCAGTTCATATATAGGCGAATGATTACAGACGGCACCCATAAGCCATTGCGCACAGCCATATTTGCGGCAGTGATAAGTTCTTCCTGGCTACCTATATATAAGCATACCATAAAACGGTGGTGATTGGGCATTTGGACACACATACACATACACATTCCTACCATACAAAAACAAAACAAAGTGCTTACGCCGCCAGCTTTCAAAATGTACCGGTCCATAATCCTTAGGATTTAAAGAATGTGAGACAGGTGCGCAAATTGGATGCCTTCTTAAAAGAAAGACCACGAAGACAGACAGATTAAGGCACACACAGCTGTGCCGTCCATACACACACTACATATCTGCACACATTTCCACGGTTGATGTACAATATACTACAAGCAAACAGAAGAATGCACACACACCAGGAGCACGAGCAGCAAGAGGGTTTGAAAAAAGAGCTGAGCTGAAGCGAGCTCTTTGTTTCCCCTAACACAACATCTATTGAAGAGGAATGGACGGCACCTTGTCCCTTTTGGTTGTGTCGCTACCAGGGCGGATGAAGGGCTGGCTTCGCTTGTTGCGGCATGGCGTCTTGTCTGCATGCATCTGGTTTGTGCGAATTGTGTCATGAGTCATGGCTAAAAAATAGACTCGGCTTGCATCTCAAATGCTTGCTTTCACTTACGTCTTGAGGTCGTCCTCGTGCACATCGAACCACGTTGTCCAGGAGTAAACCCACTGTAATAATTATTTGGATCAACGCTTGCTTGAATTACCAGAGGTGAAATACTATGATTGATTAATGAACCAGAATTCTGCATGACACCCGCCATCCTTCACCGGAAAGAGGTGGATGAGTGGCTTGCAAAGCGCGGTGCCCGGGTGATCCTGCGCCGGAATGTGGAACAGAGCAGCGGGAAACGTTGCGTTCTCTGCTTGCAAAATTCCGTAAGTACAATTATCATGGTGTACCGTCCGTCCGTCCGTGCGTCCGTGCGTGTGTGCGTGTGCGTACTATATTAATCCGTCCCCTCGTCATCATCCCTTTTTGGCTTCAGCTACTGGCTAGAGCCCCTGTTGCCTCCTAAAGAGGGTCCGGTAGCCCCCAGCAGAGGCGGCCCTTGCATGGATCCCCATTGCTGTAGCTGTCGTCATACGTGGTTTATTTGCACTGTCAGCTTCAGCACCAAACCAACTACCATACCATTGTAGTGTAATTAACAAACAGAGAGCCAACACGGTCTGAAAGGTACAGCACTGGCCACAGCAAATGCACCAAACCACAGGCCTCCGTCCGTGCGTGTGTGGCTGCAGGTGTGCGAGGGTATTTGCGCACAGGAGGTCTGTCTGTCATGCAAATCAGCTGATAGTGGTGATTTAGTGGTAATGCCTTGTTACAAACGCACTTGCTGCCTATGTTACAAAAATGTGGTAAACACACGTGACCATTCCTCTGCCCGTCTCCTTGATTACTTCATACTTGCTACTTGCAGGAGAAAGTTCAGCCCGGCGACAGCTGAAGGAAAGCAGGAGCCTTCTAGTTAGCCAAATAAATAGACAATGCGTAGTTGTCACAAAGCACCTTTGTGTCGTCTCGCGTTAGCACCTCTGTGATTATTATTGCCCAGTTTACTATGTGTTTGGAGCGCATGCTGCAGTTTCTAATCCTAAATCCTGCTTTTCATATGTGTTTGGAGCGCATGCTGTAGTTTTTAACCCTGCCTAAACCCTACCCCTTTTGCCGGTGCGCTAGAAGCCCTAAAACCCTAACCTTGAAACTGAGATTATGTGGTGGCACATGATACAAGCAATTAAATGGAGCAGGAGGAAATGGAGCAGCAGCAACCAGCTTCTTATGCAGCTGGAGTTAAGAAATGTCGTGGCTTTAAATGTACTTAACCGCAGTGACATGTGACAGCCCTTCCCTTAATCATGCTGGCTGTGTCGTCACTATCCTTGGAAACAACGCATGACCTTGCCCTAACCCTAGGGAGCCTGTTTTGCTGATAGCCTTAAAGATCATGCGGCATGCTAAGTAATGTCTTTCGGTGATCATGTTCCTTATTTGCCAGATGGTGTGTTAATCCAGATGGTGTGTTAATCATGCCCATCGAAGGAAGAGGCAGGTAATTGGACCCCAAACAGATTTCCCCAAGGGACAGAGACATACACCTTGTAGGATTTATATCCTGCTCAGATTTGAACGCGCAACAGACATTAGATAAAAGCGCACAACCAACATCTACGTCTTATCTAGCGTCTACAAACAAGGAGGCATCTCTCATAACAACAAAGTCACCCTTCAATATTTTACTCCTTGGAGTCGGGGACACAATCTACAGTCAGTACACCATAACTCCTCTACTATACCTGGGCATCCCTTTGCACAAAGTGCACTATCTAGCCACTGCACTACTGCCATGCAATAAAAGGCTTAAACAAGATCATAAAAACAAGACACAAAATACAATTCAGCAACGACAACAGTGATATTGAGGGAATCGGATGGGGGGTTACTGGTAGGGCGGCTGGCTTCAGGAGGGCTAGGCGCAGGCCGGATTGCATGGCTGACAACCCTCCAGATTCTCATTAGTCTCTGTTGTTTCTCTTTTTCCAATTTTTTGGTGGGGCTCTGGCTAGTGTGAGCACTAGCTGAGAGCCTTTCCTTAATGCACGCTGGCGTATCCCAGCGTAAACTTTTACATTTTCTTTTCCTCCCCACAGTAAATTAGGGAAAGGAGCCTCTTTAATACCGTGAATATTTTCACCAAAAATGCTGTACCACAGATCACAGCGTGCTTGTAATAACGAAAAGGGAATTGCAGAGTACTCTGTAGCTTGCTGCAAAAGTACTCACATTCTTAAAGGTGAGTGCAACCAGATATTGGAATTGTCTTGCCGCAGCTTGCGCTTGGGAATCATCCTTTTTACACCAGGTCTTTAATCAGTGTTTGGGTTTAGTGCTCCCCTCTTCCTCTCGTCTTCCGCTTTTTGCTGTCTTAGTTGGCACGTATGGGTTTCAGCGGTTAACCTTCTTGTTCTGTTCTAGGAGGGAATTCAGTTTTTAGCCAGTTCAGTGTTCCTCTATTTCTTGTAAGCAGCTGTCTCTCTCTCTCTCTCTCTCTCTCTCTCTCTCTCTCTTTCTTCAGTGCTAAGTGCAAAGGGGAATTCACTTTTCCCACTTGGCTTAAACATTGTTTTGGTAAACTATTTTTGCCGGTTTTTGTTGCAAGCATTGAGGCAGTTTCTGCTTTTAGTACTCCATATTGCAATGATCGGCATATCCCAAGTATTTTTGGGAAGTGGTGCCTGTATATTGTTTTAGAAGGGTACTTCTGCATACTGGAGTTGGATTGATGGTATGAAGCCCAAATTTGTGCATGTGAGGGAATTTACGGTAGAGCGATGCATAAGGATCTGTGGTCTTCCTTTCAGTCCAGGAAGGAAGAAAAGTTAAAGTGGCTGTGGCCTCTGTGCTCAGGACGGCAGAGTAAGCAGCATGTCTTGTTGCTTAGAGCATGAAAATAGCGTTTTTGTGGTAAATGGGATGGAAAATGAGAAATCAGAGACTTAGAGGAGAAGGCATCATTCCTTCTCACGATTGCATGTTTTTGTAAGGCGATCATAATGTGGTGTGGAGGAAGCATCCGTGAACAAGATTTTTGATTTTTTTATGTTTGAAGGTCGTAGCAATATCTTTGCGTGTGATGAGACCTACAATGTAGATGGTGTATGCAGCTCCCTTTCTTTAGACTTGGCATTGCATACGTAAGACTTTTCTTGTGGTGGAACCTGTAGAAGTATTTTAGATTACTGCATATCAATGGTCGTATTTACATACGAAGGGGTGCTGCAGGCACATGTGTTGTCATACACTGTGTGGCAGACAGAACAGCCTGTCCAATTGGTGGCGGCACGATGCCACTTGCATCAATATCACAACAAATCCAGCACCTGCCAATTTCCTTTGTGACCATGGCCCCCTATTAATGCTGCATTGAGCGTGTTCTGTGTCAAATCAGGATTAAAAGTGTCACCTATATGTACCTAACTTCAGAATGACGACGCTGGTTGAAACAGCTATTTTACACAGGTAGTGATATCTGCCACAAATAAACGCATGTACCTGCAAACCTTAAAAGGACGGACCAAGCAATAATACGCATAGGCAATTAATTCATAGTAGGTATCGTCTGTGTGTGTATGTGTGTGTATGTACATGTCAGTACAGTACATTACTCATGAGATCTAGATGGAGGGTGGGACCAGCGAGTTTGAAGTAGAAACTCCAGACCAGTGCTCACACCAGTCCACCAATCCAAATGACGATTACTTAAGTAGAACCATGGGTTCGCCCGTATGCAGCGCAGGAAATATCAGTGCACAATAGATCTGAGAGAGGAAATCCTCTTATATAATAACACTAAATTGGGAGAGGGCGACAAGCAAGATGGCCGTCTTGCCGTGTGCTACCAGCAATTAGGTCCATTTTACAATTATGCAACATCAAATATTATGCGCCTGGGTGTTTGCATGAGACCTAGAGGATGGTCAGTATGTACTCACTTACCGAAAATGTATTCCTTATATCACTCCAACTCCCCCCTTTTTTGGCTTGATTGCTGCAGGAGCAGTAACTTATACTTATAATGTCCTGCAGCAGGTTTCTTGAAAATGGGGAACCTCTAAAACTATCAATACTTGCGTATCAAGTGTGCCAAAAGTATCACGTGCATATGCTTGAACCATAACGCGGCAATTGCAAGGCATAAACTTTGGGCTTATAAAAGACAAGCTAAACTCAGTATGAGGTAGCAAGATCGCTCTGTAACGTTGTATAACAAACACGTCCTTCAATTACATCTTATTTACGCCTTTTACAACCCGCCGCTACGACATCAATAGAGCTTATGCAGAACGTCCCAAGCACCCTCTCATTCGCTAAAGATATTTTATTACAAAGCAGGAACTACTTTTACAGAAAAGTAATCAAAGGAGGCAATGTTGCACTCAGAAAAGAGGCACACACACTGAAGTATCGCAGACACGAGGAACTACTTGTAGCACTTAGAAATGGTTTACTTGCAATTTACAGAATTGTTTTCACTGAAGTAAAAGGTCAAGATGAAGGTCACTCACTTACGGTTGGCACGTACCCAGTTAGGCTTGTGCAAAGGATTTCTCATAACGGCTGGACATGGCAGGCTTAGCGTGCATAGCAATCTGAACAGCTTCCCTACTTTTGATAGAGACCTCAAAGTGCAATTTTGCCTTGTAACCACAAAGGTGAGAAGAGGAGAAAAGCGCAGATGGTGAAAACGACTCTTTTAGTTCAGCAAATGAAAGGAGCACTCTGAAAGTTAAGGTAGTTCAGGACCGAGAAAAAGGATGGGTAGAAAAATTGGTTCGGTGCATAGAACTAACGCAGAGAGCAGTGATCTTCTCGTTGCATTTTTGCTGCATATGACTGAAGAAGTACCGACAAGCCGTCTAAACACCTGTTCATACTGCCTGTCCATATTTATGATTAAATGTGTACCAGTCCATATTTATAATTAAATGTGTTCCTATACATAAACAATGACATGTTTGGCCATTTTACTCTTGCTGCTCTTTATGGGTTCTCACTTCAGGTGTCCGGTGGCGGGTCGAAAAAAGAGAAAAAGACCAAAAGAGCCAGAAATTCCTGTCAGTTAGACTAAGCGATTGTGCTGAGAAGCGGGCGATTTGGTGAGAGATGCAGCACAGTTGTGGATGTGTCCCGAATCTTTCCCAAATTTTATTTTATATTATCATAGTATGAGGTAATGTGAAAATGCACCTCCTCCGATAAGGAGAGCTTCTTGGCCGTGCTTGCATATCTCACCAAATCGCCCGCTTCTCAGCCCAATCACTTAATCTCTTAATCTAACTGACTGGAATCTTTCTGACTTTTTTGACCCGCCATCGGACACCTGAGGTGAGATTCACCATAGCATCCATCCGCGCATTCACCCATTCTCTGTTCGCAAATAAATTCTATCAATTTTATTAAATCTTGCGTCAAAAATCACACAGCTAGGATGGACTTACGACCAGCAGCCTGTGGGCCACGGCCATAGCCAAAGGACTGGAAATAACTTTGCCACATAAATGGCAGCACCGGGTTCCAGACCCTTGATGCCTTCTGAAGTTCCTGCCGCAACTGCATACCAGCAGCCTGCTCGTTTTTGCCAGCCCCCATGCTGGCCAGCTCCGTTGCAGCCGTAGATGGCTCAGCAGCAGCAGCAGCAGCAGCAGAACTATCAACAGCAGCAACTGAATCAACCATCAATGCTGTACAGCAACGCGCCAGCTGTCTCTGGCAAATTTCAAACTCACAGCAACTCAAACATTTCCTCTCAGCCCTTCCTTAGCACGCAGCTACCTTCCAAGCAACAGTACACTACTCCTGATGCTTGGCAGCAGCAGCAGCAGCAGCAGCAGCAGCAGCAGTGGCCTGGCTTGGTGCCGTCCATTCAGCAGCAGCCTGCACTGGCAAACCCTGCCACCACTGGGCAGTTAACAGCAACTGCAGGTAGCATCAGCCAGTACCATTGGATGCCAAGCACAGTGCCTGCACCCTATCCAAGCGCTGCTGCCTTGCAAGCTCAGCAAGCGGAGCAGGCACAGCAGACACAGCAGGCGCAGCACTACCCCTGGATGCCAAGCACAGTGCCTGCACTCTATCAAAGTGCTGCTGCCTTGCAAGCACAGCAAGCACAGCAGGCACAGCAGACACAGCATACACATCATGTACAAGCCTCCCTCAGTGATCAGATTGACACACAGCTGCACTCAGTGACAGAGCTGCCCCAGGTCTTTCAGCCGTTATACACAACCTACAGGTGAAGCATTCCATTTTGCCAAATCTCAAGTGCCGTGCATTTCAATGAGGACCGCAAAGTTGCACATGCCTATTCGATCAGCATCGCACAAGCGCTTTGCTCCTTTGCTCTTCTGCTGACAAGACGTGAAATGGCCGTTAACACGCAGGTATTTCAATCCTGTCCAGTCCGAGTGCTTTCACGCCGTGTACGGCTCTGATATAAACATGGTAGGGAATGAGAAATGAGGAAACGGCTTGCATGAGAGCACTGGCTGTTTTTGTACTTCCATACTTATATTCGTAGGTGTTACTCGCCATTGTTTTGTGCTGGTAGAAGCAGCAGCTCTGTGCTTGCTAAGCGTCTGTTGTGAACATCTTGCTGATCAGTACCCTCCAGTGAATGCATGTATGCCCTTAGCATGGTGTTTTTGCTTTAAAGAAATGCCACTCTCATGCTAGAAATATGAAGCACATTTATTTGCTAAGTGCCCTCAAATTTGCTACTACTGTCAAGAAACTGTTTTTTATGCCTTTTGCTTCTGTGCAGGTCATTGCTGCCCCCACAGGATCTGGTGGGTGCAAGACGTGCTAATCTGTTTGTAAAAAAGATGAAAAGAACATTAAACCAGAACTGAATAAGTGTGGAACGAGGGAGAGCTAAGGTCTTTATGGAAATTTGTTACCCTGATTCCTACAAGCAGGGGGGCACGAAGGAGGAGGTTATATTGATAAGCTTCATGAGAAAAGGCTGTGCAGGCCGTGAATTGCACGCCCACCTCAGTTGAGGACAATGCTGCATTACAGATTACACAAAACCAAGACCACAATGGTACAATCCTACAGCCCTGACATAACACTGTTATGCACGACACAGTGTGAAGGTTGCAATTTATCCAATCAATTGGGTCTCCTCTCCCGCGATCTCAGTTTCCCTCTGCTGTCAGCAATAGGAAAGCAGTACTGAAGGGCAAGAGGCAGGCCAACCTTTGAAAGAGAACGCTGCGGCTTTGTACCAAGTGCAGGGTTCTGTACCAAGTGCAGGGTTCTGTACCTAGTGCAGGGTTTTGTACCAAGTGCAGGGTTTTGTACCAAGTGCAGTGTTTTGTACCAAGTGCAGGGTTTTGTACCAAGTGCAGGGTTTTGTACCTAGTGCAGGGTTTTGTACCAAGTGCAGGGTTCTGTACCAAGTGCAGGGTTCTGTGCCAAGTGCAGGGTTTTGTGCCAAGTGCAGGGTTTTGTACCTAGTGCAGGGTTCTGTGCCAAGTGCAGGGTTCTGTACCAAGTGCAGGGTTCTGACCCTGTTTGTACCAAGTGCAGGGTTCTGGCCCTGCCTCATATCAGGAACAAAAGGCTTTGGACGTGTCAAGGCTTACACAGCCCAGATGCAAAACACAGCACTTGATGGACACAGCGCGTGCTCGCACAAAACACACACACACACAAATGGCATTGTGGAAAAATCAGAAGAATGATCATGCAGCACTTGCGCAACGTCTGGCAGCGTGTGCGCATCATGACGGTCACATCCACATACGTTTCTAACAATCACAGGCAAAACGGGTATTATGGAGCTTGCAATGCTGCGGATGCTGAGCAAGGGCATTAATCCTACAACAGGTGAGGAATAACCTTTGTGTTGGTATGGGTGTGGAAGTGGGTTTGGGTATGAGTTTGGGTCTGGGTGTGGGTTTGGGTCTTGGTGTGGGTCTGGGCGCGGGTGTGGGTGTGGGTGTGGGTGTGGGTGTGGGTGTGGGTGTGGGTGTGGGTGTGGGTGTGGGTGTGGGTGTGGGTGTGGGTGTGGGTGTGGGTGTGGGT
>Ga0307945_1000499_pt1 | contig 26949 bp, 32 predicted proteins | sample OrgLakmetagen228_FD_201818 | JGI IMG/M metagenome (GOLD analysis project Ga0307945, IMG submission 201818) | Saline water microbial communities from Organic Lake, Antarctica - #228 | ecosystem: Environmental > Aquatic > Non-marine Saline and Alkaline > Saline | place: Antarctica: Organic Lake...
CCCCCGCTACCTTCTCCACCTGGTCCATCGCCCCCCCTGACGGACTTGGTGAGTTGGGACGGACATCATTGCTCTACTTGTGTTCTTATGTCCAAAACAAACGCTATACCCTTTTTTCCTACTTTTGCACAGGCCGCAGACACTGAGCCACCTTCGCTCACCCTGAATTCCCCCTTTCAAGACACGGAGGACATCCCAGACCCACTTGATACCTCCCGCTCAGCTCCAACCTTCATCACCACCATCCGTGTGACGGGTCCTTCCACATGGTCAGATCTTGGGACCAAGGCTGTGGACAACGTAGACTCTGAGGAGGAGCTGCAGGTAACAAGTGCTAGCAAGGGTGTTTCGTACACATCGTCAGAGTTTTTGCTGATGAAAATGCTAAAAATTGCTAGGCATTGCAGGACCACGTGCCGTGTCCTCCTTCTCTGCTCCTATTTGAGTTTCTGCGACAGCTTTCTGGTATTGCTTCAGTTGTTTTATAGAGAAGTTAATAGTTTGTTTGCAAGCTTGGCAAGGTAATGGCCAGGCAGTCCCACATGGTTGCAGCTTTTTGTCGTGAAAGGCTTGGAATTTTGTGTTGAAGAACTGAATTTGGATGCAGGGTTGTTAAAAACACAGGAGTCCAAATTAATACAATCATTTCTTGCCCATATCCTTCAATTTGTCTCAATTCTTTCCTGTTTAAGGTGAATTCTCAGCTTTTAAAGAAGGGCGACCCAACTGTGCTGGAGCAAAGGAGTAACGGTGGTGTTGTGAGAGTCCCATCCAACCTTCCAACCACCATTGATGCGCCTTGGATTGTGCGATATTCAGTAAGGGACTCAGCAGGCAACGCAGCTCAGGTTGTGCTGCGGCTTGTGGTCATCAAATGTGAGGAGGTGGGTCTGTGTAAAGATCTCAACCTGCACGCTTGTCCTGATTGTTCCGCGTTAAAAGGAGGTGGCGTGCCTTTTGGGTGAGATTTTGGGTCCCATCCGTTACACACAGGCTTCAACCATTGAAAAACTATAATGCACATGAGTCTTGCCTTGGCTGCAGAACGAGCGTGTGTGTGATGATGGCGCGTGCTCTTTTGAGGATGTCTGCATAGGCGAAGGCGGCATCGGCTCCCCATCTGAGTCAACAGGTGCGTGCTTGTACGCGTCGGGGTGCAGCTTTGCTTGAAAGTGTTGTGGAACCAAAGGCTTTTTAACCTGAACCTTGTAATTAACGTACGTCAAGCAGAGGGAGATCAATGAAGATATGTTTGCATGAGCGCCACTCCCCTCCCAATCATATCCCAATCATAGGGGAAGAGAGGACGGATCCTTCCCTCAAGCTGCTTGGCCGTGCTGAGGTTACTATTTCTGAAGGAGATCCCCATGAAAAATGCCCGAGTGATATCAGCCAGACCGAGGAGGACGAGCTATGTGACAGGTAGTGCTGCTTTTTCTATGTGTGCCACTGGGTATCCTGAGTGGGTGTGAATTATGGCTCGTTCTTTTGCATAAGACCTGAGGTGAGACTGCGTGGGTGCGTAAATGTGTGTGGGTGTGGGTGTGATGCACGTCACAATCCTTGACGCAGTTACCTTTGGCGTTGCGTGTTTTGACCTAACAAGCATCACTCACTTTGTGTATGGCCAATTCCCTCCTGTGCCTAGCTTAATTTTGTGTCAGCGTGAGCATCTGGTATTGCTTTGTCTTTGGCACCAAACATGCCTTACCCAGCTTAGTAGACTGGTTGGTCTTATGCCAGTATATAAAATAAATGGTTCACGTACTTTTGGTTTAATGCACAGCTGTGATCAATTTGAAGTCTGTTCTTGTCGCCCTGCTTTCTAACAAACAACTTACATGTCCTGTCTGTGGAACAGGGGGGTGACTACAACGGACACGGTGGATGGAGATCTCACCTCATCCGTCTTCCTATCCTGCACATTCCAGCCTGCTGAAAAGGAGAAGGTGATGCTTGCTTGTTTCCATCAACATTGGATTCTTTCTGCAAACAAACAATCCCTGATTGGTGTGCTGTAGCGGTTTGTCAAATAGTCATACTAGTGCATTAATACTGACGGTTAACTCACCCTTTATTGCCAATGCGTTACAATTTTGGTTCTCATTTTATTGAAATGCTTCAAACTCACCTGCCTTGCCCTCCAGGAGAGCAAGCCTCGTGCCTCACCAATCCTGTTTGGAACCAATGACCTTGCTGCATGCGGATTCACAAGCAGCCGACCAGGCTCGTGGTTCTTCGATTTTTCGGTACGTCATGTTCGCACATTGTTGCTCTGCCAGCCTCCTCCAAGCTCTTGGGTGCTCTTCTGCTTGTATGAAGCCTTGACTTTCTGTGCCTGTAATGAGTCAACGCTTTTCAAGATGTGTTGCTGTCTGTGTCTGCTACTATCATGTGCAACATAGGTCACCAACAGTGCTGGACTGACATCAGAACCATCTTCTGTGACGCGGAAGGTCTCTGTCTCAGCCATCTGCGACAGTGGTCAAATACTCTGTGACTCAGGCAACTGCGCTGAAGGTATTTGATTGTCTGGGTTTATGAACTGTGTTACTCACTGGGCTTCAGATATATTGGCAGACGGTCTGTTCCTTCTAAGCCCAGAGGTGGGACATTGGGCAAATTTTTAAATGGGAACTACTTTCACGCCCCTTCATGAAACTGGACTCAATCCAGCTTGAAACCAAGCTGACAAAGTGCTCAAATTAAAAGGCTTGCCCTGCGTAACGCCACCAGAGCACTCAGATTTAAAAATTGCCCTACGTAATTATATGATGTATACAAACGTAGGGCAACCATACCTTATGGTGCTGTTCATCTTGAAGTGGCATGTCATTTGATAATGTGACAATAATTATGCTTTCTGCGCTCTCTTTTGTATTGATCTTTGGTATTAATTAGAGCCGGCAAAAACCGTGTATAGATAAAAAAATATTGCATTCTGTACCTTTCCGTACTTTACCCGGACACATGAGTTTTTTTTTGCCTCTCGGGTAATTCAGTATCGTTTAAATAACATTATTTTGAGGCTCCGGGGCTGCCTGGATTGGCGAAAATAAAGCTTGGTGGGTGGCTGAACAGTGATGAGCAAGAAAGGCTCCCCAGGGCCTCCCCCCGCCCCCCCAGGCCCACACCCAAGCTGCACCATCCGCATGCGCTATCACGAGCAAAGCACACAGTGACAGCAGCAGCATCAATAGCAGCAGCAGCAGCAAGGAGAGTGAGTACAGCACCGATAGTGGCGAGGAGGGAGCAGAAGGGGGGGGGTGGGGTTCCCTGAGGGGAAAGGACCCACATATACATGCGCAGGCACACATGCACACGCACAAACGTGCATGAGCAAGCGTAAGCACTGGTTGGGCTAAATGCCCACCAAGATTGGTTAAAAAGTTTCTATGTAGGGTCCGGGCTTTTAATAGTTATGAAAATTTTGGGTTTCAGGGTGAGTTTGGTAAGCGGTAAGATAAATGGAAATCCCATGTACTGTTTGGGCCAACCCTTGTGTTCTTATAGAGACCCCAAGCATCAAACATCACTGAAGTTGGTGATCTGGCTGGTCCAATACAGCAGACAAACATGTCAGTCAACAAGTCAGGTTCACACTGCGTCCAAATGGATACATGTCTCATACATTAAACAAGCTCAGCGCTGCAGAATTTTAGTGTTGAGCCTGAGAAGTGCAATTATAGGGACACAAATCCTGGGAGATGAAAGTACATACCATTTCAGGCCTCAGTCCACCCCCTCTGTTAGTTCAAGGTGCGGGTGTTGGTGTAAAAAACGTACATCATACGTGACCAAAGCCGTTCAGGGTGCGGGTGTTGGTGTGAAAAGCATACATCAATACTTGGGTAATGATTTCCTGATACAGACTGAATGCCAATGGACCATGTGCCCACAAGGCATTTTCTACACCAGCCTAACAGCCTATTCCGCACCTCTCTTGCAGAGGAAATCCAATGTAAAGGGCAGTTTTCTACGGAGGAAGCTGAGGTGATGCAGCCGACCATAACTCTTTTAAACATCCCAGGTACAAGGGGAGCAATGTGATGGTTTGGCTGCAAGAACAGTAAGTTCGTAACTAAACAGACCTGATTATTGTTGTTAGCCCCGGGGTGGAATAGAGCACGTGCAGGTTAAGGGGAAAGTGTCAGGATTTTGGTGTGAGCTGACAACAAGGCTAGAGGTTTGGTTTTTTTTAGAGGTGCCAAGCCTTGTGAATTTTTCTTGCAACTACTTGTTTGTTTCAGAGGGGCTTCCTTACTCTGACCCACTCTCAAGCTGTTATCCTGCCAAACGATGCAGGCATCGAGGACTCCTCGTTTGTTCCAATTCCTCAGTTTTCTGAGTTCAAAGCCTGCCCTAAGCATCAAGGGTCCTCTGATGGAAATTCTAGCCCACAGCTTTGTGAAACGGGTGCCACAGCAACTGATGGAGGAGACGTTGACATCACTTCTCGGGTACGGTTTTGTCTATAATTACCTGCACCTACCACTGTCGTCCTCTGTACATGTGTTGTGCATGCACTACCACTGCCGTCCTCTGTACATGAGTTGTGCATGCACTATTACTATCGTCCTCTGTACACGTGTTGTGCATGCACTACCACTGCCGTCCTCTGTACACGTGTTGTGCATGCACTACCACTGCCGTCCTCTGTACATGTGTTGTGCATGCACTACCACTATCGTCCTCTGTCCACGTGTTGTGCATGCACTACCACTGCCGCCCTCTGTACACATGTTGTGCATGCACTACCATTGCCGTCCTCTGTACATGTGTTGTGCATGCACTACCACTGCCGTCCTCTGTACACGTGTTGTGCATGCTTGCCTTGCACACTGAGCAGCATGCCTGTGCACGTCTAGTGACCCGTATGATGTCTGCAAGGAAGTTAGAAGAAGCACCTCCCTTCTTTCAGGTACTTTCTTGCCCGCCGGAAAGCTGTTTGGAAGAGCCGGACACTTGCAGTGAAACTCTCAGATTCACTGCAAACGGTATTAAAGAATGTGGTGTCAACACAGACTCAGAGGTGATTGCACTGGCATGCCCCAATATGCAGTGACTACGACCTGCTTGGTTGAGATAAGCAATTTGCTAAGCAAAATTATGTTTATAATTGCGATCTGAGACAGCTAATGCATTGTGAACAGACTTGAGCACATAGACGGTCACCTAACCAGAACTAATGACAATTTTGTTACAGGTTGGATCGCTTTATGTCGTACGCTTTGCAATTGTGCACCACGGTTTGGTTGCAACAACACAACGTCTGATTGGAATTGTGTCCCCGTGCGCCAACAATGGTTTGTGGTGTACAGACAGATGCGTTCAGGTGAGAAAAGGTTTGCTCCTAGTATTGTGTTTCGTCTTCACGAGCTTTTCAGCGTATGTGTTTCACACATTTTACAAGTAAAGAGGCTGTTGCAAACTCACCTTTTGAGCTTTTGCTCACAAACAATGCCTCGTTTCCAAATTGCAGGTTCCCTGTGATGTGTTTGAACGCCTTGGGAGTCCTCCAGACAAGTCCCAGCCTCGGTTTACACTGGCGGCATTTTCTGCTATCCAAGGTCAAGCGATGGGGTGGCAGGATACTTCCAGCAAAACTTCTCTGACTCTTACATACGGCTGGGCTAAGGGAAACCTTGAAGTTGGAGAGCCTTCCTCACTAACAAGGCGTCTTCTGGCTGACTCCACTTCTGGCACCCAAGACACGCCACGACAGCTGTCTTTCGCGTATGGCTTTGAAGCTGTAAGTTGCTTCGGCTGCCTGGACACTTGTAGAGCATGTGTCATGAATGCAATATAGGAAAGCAGATCAGTGGTGCAAGTGGTGATGACCACCTCGAGTGTTCATTGAATATCTGAGATGAACGCTGCCGAGCAGCTAGCTATAATGTTATAAGGATAAGGATGTTGTGCAAATCCTGCAACTTTCAGAGATTGGCCTGTCCACAGATCAACTGGTCTTCATCTGGCTGACGACATCACTGTCAGGTATCAAATGCACATGTTTGAGAATTCAATGTTTTCTTATGTCTCTCATGCTTCTTATTCACACAGGGGTCTGAACTTTTGTCCAACACGGCCTACACAAATCCGTGGCTTGCGCCGTGCACAACAACTAGACAAACTGATTGTGGAGCACAGGCCAATGACTTCTTGGTAAGAGCAAGTTGGAACTGGCAGGGGGTGATGCAGATTTTATCATTGACGCACAAAAGTGGGAATGCCTGTGGCTTGCTGGTGTATGTGCAATTTGTCTTTGACTGGTCTCCTTCTGACCTAGCTGCAACCCCCCCTAATCATGGTCACAGGGGAACGATTTGTCAATCTCTGTTGTGACGCCTTGTGTGGAAAGTGATAGCTATGCCGACCTGGACTGGGAGGAATGGATGCTTGCTGTCCAGCGTGCACAGCAGCAAGATGGCAATGAGGACAGATCCACTGCGGGATGTGATGTGACATGCAGTCCGTCAGCTTTGGATCGCGGGCAATGTAGTCCGGGGCGGTACGCTTTCAAGTAAGTTCAATTTACAGTCACTGCGTTGAGGGCATATTCACAGCTATCTGGCTCTTGTCTTTAAAGGGCGTCAGTGATAACGCAGGTACATAGGAAAAGCACACCAGAGTTTCTTGACATAGCATTTATGCGTTATTTTGAGGTTTAGAAGTGTGTTTTCCTCATGCCAGGGTCTCCAGTACCAATGGCGCATGCTAATCTATCTCTGCCCACCTAATTGCAGGTATGACACATCAGACAGTGTTTCCCGCAGCAGCTCTACCCTGGTCCTAGCGCGAGTGGAGGCTGCTGCTAGGCACTCCGTCAATGTAACCATGGCCCTGGCTTCTTTTGGTGGGCGAGCAGAACTTTCAGACAAGGTGGGCTATCTATCCTTACATAGTATCTGGCCATGGTAAAACGATGTGGTCAGCATGGTTTCAGTCAAGAGGATTTTAAGAGCAGTGTACGTCATTGTTTTTGTACAGTCTTAGTGTGGTATGAGGGCTAGACGCTGGTTTTGCATCGTTTCAGGTACAAAGACATTTTGTCTTTCCTTTTACAAGTGTGTATAAGATTACCAGCCGTTTGAGATTTCTTGTTGCAATACCTACTGCAGGTCGAAAGCCTCGGGGTGCGCACTGGTGTGCCATACTTAAGAATCCTGGGCTTGAAATATGATAACATCAAAGGGGTGAGTTGCAAAATAGACTTAGGCGTGGCCACTTCCTGCGTTTTGTTTGATTTACTTTGCCGGACATAGCAGTCGCCTGCGTTTGAACCTGGTCGTTGTAACGAGTGTGACAAGAAGGTTTAAGTCGGCTTAAACCTTCAAATGAAAGTGATATGAGCTAAAAAACAAACACAAACGATCGTAAGTGAAAGAGACACTCTCCCTGCAGCTCTTTTGAGCCCCGGCGATTTTTGCACCACTAGCTTGCTGTGTCGATTCCGAGCATACAAGTCTGTGCAAGTGTTTCAAAATTCATGCATTTCCGGTGTACCCATCTGCGTCATGAGTTGTTAATGAGCTGCTTACAAAGGGGAGGCTGATTAGTTGAGCAAATTTTGTGTATAGACTGCATGCATTCGCAAAACTGCATGCAATCCAACAACACCGCAGGTGTCCTTGACTAGTCCAATCAGCCTCTCTGAAGAACCGGTGCACCCTGGCATTGAAAGTGACATGCCTCCACTTTTTGCAGCCACGGCCACCTTTGAGGTTGAGGTGAGGGATATATTTCTACTGAAATCACATGCCTGATGTAGGCTTCCTTTCATGATGATATGCAAGCGTGTGCTCGAAAAATCAGGTATGCACAACACACACACACACACACACACACACACACACACACACACATAAGAAAGTTGTTGCCACACGTGTAGGTGGGGTGCACGCCTGAAGAGGATGGCTTTAAAAAAGCCCCGGTGGAGCCAGAGACAGTGGCTGCCTGGTGCCCTTGTGGTGTTTCGTGGAGCGCTACTTACCTCGGTCCTGAAAACTTTTTTGAAATGTCAGATACTGAGTCTTACCCAGTTTTGGACGGCATGTATGGACCGCTAATTGGTTTCAGTGTCTTGACTCCACGGGGCGCCAAAAATAGTGGACCGTCTCCCACCTGCACTCCGCTAACTCCACCCTCTCAATCCCTTGAGGCAACCCTGCAGAGGGGGAGCGGGGTCATAAGTGGGTTGGAAGATCGTAGCAAGACCTTACTCATCGACCTTACCAGGATCTCTGAGAGGACGCAGCAGCTGGAGGGCGGCATGCAGAAGGTCGACGATGAAATTGAGGATGAGGTGAGGTTGTGTCTGGTTTTGGGGAGCTGGGTGGTGGTGCTGATTAGAGCAAAACGATTGAATGCAGGGACCTTCACACAGCTGCTGCAACTGACGTGCTGGCATACAAACTGGTGATTTGTCTGCAGTGGCGTGCGTTCATGGACAAAGCTGCTCAACGCACCGCCACAACCATTCCAAGAATCCAAGAAATTGAGAGCTTGATCCGCCGCTCCATTGAGCTAACTAACTCAAATGACCTGGACAAGCTGGCTGCTTTGCAAGAGTGAGTGTGTGATGGACATTTTTTTATATTTGTCCCTTGCTGAACACTTACAGATCTTACATTACGGTCCAGAATTTGGTACATTTCTTTCCTGGCGCAACATTTGATTTGACACGTAGGTTTGCATTGCACAACCACAACACAATAATGTGCAGTAAAGTTACGTTACTACGGTTATAGTGTACATTACATTATTACTGAAGTAACAATGAAGTGAAGCAAGTTCAAGCAATTGCGTTTGTTGTGACCTACAGGGGGGGGTCACAGGACATGGACCTAGATGCAACATTCAAGCTTGGCTACAAAGTCCCTGTAAACGTTGAAGAAAAAATGGACACAGATGGCAAAACCGCTGAAGCACAATGTGTTGACACTGTAAGAGGCGGCGACGACACACGCTTTTCATTCAGCGTCCCTTGGCAACCTGGTGCAGATGACCAACAGCAGACAGGTGACATATCCTGGGATGAGCAGCGGAAAAGAAAGCAGACGCGCATTGCTTATTGTCGGTCAGATTATGCCTTTGTCTACTCGTGCATTCACACGTTAGCTTTGTGAGAGGTGATTAAAAGTCTGTCGACGTGAGCATGAATGATTGCAGATCCTAGCCAATGCTGATGATGAAGTATGTATGTATGCTTAAACGCCACACATACACCTACACACTCCTTACACACACAGGCGCCCAAGAACCAAGTGGTTCGGACATTGATTTAAGCGGGAGCAACCATGAATTTTCCTCCAGAAAACTCCTTGCTCGGGACAGCTGGCAGGGCTACCCACTGGTATGTGTGTATGATGATATATATATTGTATCTCTTTGTGTGCACCTGACAGCCTATGTGCACATTATCCGCCATTGTGCTCTAGGAAAATGAACTAATTTGCCCACAGGATGAGCTGACTGATTGAGGGCAACTGTGAAAATCGACCACTTGTGTTTGCTTCTTGCAGTTAGGGGATGGTGACAAACTGGCAGAGCGAACAAACACTGGGACAGATGGCAAGTATGGCCTTCGCCGGGTCGTGGGACTCAAACACAACCAGGTGCTTACTGCTTATTCCCCAGAGTGTTTTCCCTTCACATGATGCCAAGTTTGTCTGGATGTAGAAACTGCCCAATAACGTAATATCGCTCCAGTAAGCAATCACATTGTTGCACCTACAGGTATTAACTGGGGGGCTCATGCACCAGCAGAGGAGACACCCCACATCCATGCAGCCTGGAGGTGATCGATACTCGGCTGTGTGTCGTCAAGGTAAGCACCTCTTAACCTTTTGCAACACCCGCTTAGAATATGAGATGCAAGTAATTATCTCTTCTGCTTTATTGTTAGTTTTTGTTGAAGTCATAACAAGGTACTATTAAAGGCGTGAGAATGAGTCTCCATGTATTCCATGTGTCCTCTGCAACTTGCACACCGAGGCTAGACATTGCGGGTTTTGAATCGCTCACTTGCTGCAAGCTGTGTAAATGCCGAATGCTGGTTTTCCATTCCCTAATTTTATTATATATAGGTAATTGCAAAGGGGGCTGTCTGGGCAACCGTCCTGCAATGTAGCTGTTTTTGCATTCAGCAGGCAACCATGGTCACGCCACTCTATCAAAGTGGGACCAATTTAGCGTAAGAGCAAACTGGTGTCATGCTACAGAGCATTGCTCACATTGAATAAGTTGCACTATGTACTATGACAGAACTGCATGCATACTTAGGCACAAATTCCCCAGTACCTGCTTTCCACAGGAAAGTTGCAGAGGATTTCACTGCCAAATTCCATGCCTGAAAGATTACAGGAATACAGCAGCGCTGGTTGGATAGGTAGAAAGCTTTCAGTTTGGGGTTTGTCATTCACAGGGATGTCCTCTTCCCGAACATTAATCCTATTTGACTAGCATCTTCTGTGCTGACAAATTGCAGGTGGCCTTGCTATGGCTCTGGCCAGTGAATGCGGTCTCTTGAGAACCGACACCCTTGCTACAAATATTAATTCTTTTTGACCAGCATCTTCTGTGCTAATAAACTACAGGTGGCCTTGCTATGGCTCTGGCCAGTGAATGCGGTCTCTTGAGAACCGACACCCTTGCTACAAACCTGCTGGCAGCAGAGGCAGCAAAGGCAGCGGATGATGCTGAAGCAAGAGCGCGTGGAGATGAGTTGAGGCAGCAAACGGGATTTCCGTGGATAGGAGTGGTGGGTTTTTTACTGTCTGATCATCAATCATGGAGAGACGACGTAACTGGCACAACAGCACGAGAATGTTGGAGAGCCTGGAACCCCAGCAGCATTAGTAATGCTATTTGCGTGCACAAGATGTGTAAACACTCTGCTCTTTTGTATACGGTTCCAGTAGACACTTTATAGAACCAGATGACTAAATAAGCGCCAAACTGCCATCGACGTATCTGCTTGTGCAGGATCCTGCTTTTTTGCCCTCCTCTGGCCAATTCAATCCCCAGGTAAGCAGGGCTCATCGTTACAGAAGGTTATCACACAGACCTTGATGCTGGAGGTGCTGGTTCAGCTGCATCATTGTGGGAACCTGATCAGACGAGCGTCAGATTACAGGTTCACAATTGCATCTCAGACCTTACTCGTTTCCAACTGCTACTTGCACCTAAAAGGTGGCGCAAAGACCAGACGACTGGTACAACACAAGCTCGCAGCTCAACGGGAGAGGTGTGCCTTTTGGCTTCGCCCCCAGGGAAATACCAGGTTAGTGACTGCAGCAGGATTAGAAAATGATACTACGGTCTTCCTTTCATCTGGCAACAGGCACGCCTAAGGCGATTCATATTGGCCGAGGTAAAAGGATATGTTAGAGCAGAAGAGCGATATATGAAATGTGTTGTGAGGTATGTGCCCTTGATGCTATTAAGCAGTGTCCTTGAGCAGCAAGAAGTCAACGAGTCTGCCTAGCTTGAAAAATCTCGACAAGCCTGCAGTGCTACGTTGTGATCCAAAACTGTTGTGTAACTTTGGTGGCAAATTATTGTTGGAGTCTTTTTGGGCTTTGTCTCAGATAACTTGCTGCCCTTGTTGCAAAAGAAATGTCTTCATTTTTTGGTAAAGCCCCCCTTGTGGGGGCGTGAGCCCCTAGTGTTGACTACTTCCCACAAAACTTCACACAAGCCTCCCCACCCAGGGCACCTCCTGACCTGAGGCTTTGGCTGTCTCCTTAAAATAAGTTCTCTGGAAGGCATTCGTGATTAATAGGATGGGGGGTGGCAGGTTGGGCTGCAGGAAACATGCGTCCACGACATTCTGAGAGCAAGTTCTGGCCAGAATTATCCAGGGCACCTCCCGGGCTGAGTCTCGACATAGGCTCTTAACCAAAACCTTTACTGGGGAGAAAATGTTGTGGGCCCTGAGCTGCAGTATGTAAAGTTTAAGAACAAAATTGCAGTATGTATGGAAGCTCTAGGAAGCTGCCCAGAATTCCTCAACCAAGCCCCCGGACCACTTCAGCACACTTTCCTGGCTGCGTTTGCTCTGTCAAGGGCCCGGGACTGTCCATGCAAGCATGACTTTCTGAGTTTGGGTTCAATTAATGCTAATTTTGATGGGCGATATAGTTTTAGTAGTTTAGCCAGATGCTCATGACGCGTGAAAGTCTGCCATGCGACCCTTGAAGAATGCAGTGGGTCTGAGAAATTGTGGCCAGCCCCGGCACAAACACCATTCCTGTCCTCTTAGCAGCAGCACATCCTCACGCTTACTTCAACAAAGTTCGCTCCCTTGCCATGCACACCACTGCAGAGTCTGTGCAGGCAGCAAGGCACACACACACACGAGTGCACACACACGGGCGTGCTCACACGGACGCGCACACACATGCACACATGCACACACACACACACACACGTATACAAGGTTAACAAGGAAAAGGCTTTCAGATGGCTGACTGCTTGCCTGTTCATAAAGTAAAATATGTTTATGAAGACTGGACGGAGTTTGTTGTTTTCCTGATAAAAAAAAGCAGACACGTCCTGGGATCCTGCCTGTAAAAATAAGCGCGTATATCCTGCGGAGAGAAATCATGTGAGGGTGCGTGCAGTGGAAGAGAACACACACATATACATATGTACAATCAAATACAATACACACGCTCACGCACACACATACATACACAAACATGCGTGAATACACACAGGCACGCACACACATACACACATGCACACATGCACACATGCACATGCATGCACACGTTGCATTGATAAGTAATGATGGGCTTGGCAACTTTTCGGCATCGCTAGCAACGGTCCCCCACTTGTCTCAGCGTGGACCAATTACAGAGCATCCCAATAGACAAGGCCAGCTATTCTAAGTTTCGCAAGCAAATCTTGCAGCTGAGCCTGCACATTGCAGAATCCCAGCAATGACAGTCAGCCTCCAAACCTGAGAATGTATCATGATGTCCAACGTCCCCCCTTGCCCCGACATTTTCCACGCATCAGGTCTGCCTGTTGGCTATCCTCTTATCCTGGACATTAATCTGGGAAACAGAAGATCAAGAGAGACCCTTAAATACATGGAAGAGGGATACTATTTTGATAGGCAGGCCACAACCACTTTCCAGGTATGCCCAAGCTTAGTGTGTGTCGTGCAATAGGCAGTGCTGCCCGTGATTTCCCTCTGCAGACACATACAATGCATCAATACAAAGCCTCTGTACATGTTCCTGTGCCATTTTCAGCCTGTATGCAATGTCTAGTCCCTGATGTTTTGGTTCTAGGTCACCATACATCTGAAGTATCGGCGATGTGTCTATACTCATGGGTGTGTTCTTTTTTGAAGCCTATTTTGCACAGCTAAAGTTGCCATCATCTGCGTGCGCCCTTGCAGTTTAAACTAGCAACGTACAACGTGGACAGGCAGCTGTACGGTCTGTGCATCATGGATGCTGAATGGGATGATGCAGGAAGAGTGCATGTCCGGTTTAACCTTCAGGTGACCATCTGGGGGAGAGGATGTTTATGATGCCTTGGGTTGCTCTAAAAGAATATGGACGCTCCTTCACATAGACACAGCTCTAAAATAGAATATATTTATTGTAGTAATTGTAGTTCTGATTATGTAGCAGTGGCATAATTGATATTTCCCAGCAACACTATTAACTGTGAACTGTAAGCAACAGACTGTACCTCCTCTAGTAAAAGTAAGTTTATACGCTGCAGGGGACGGGGGCATTTTTTGCTAACTGTTCACCCTAACCATTGTTCTATTTTACAACAGGCGCTGGAATACAGGGACTATACAGTGGAGGGCTTGAGATCAGAAGGCATGCCCAGTCGCCTTGCAGCAGACATAGTGCTCCTTGCCCTTGTGGTTGCATACTGCTTCTTCTCCATGAAGGACATATTGCATTCAATGAGGGTGAGTCCGCCTTTCATTTCATATCAGGAGAAACGCTTTGATAAACAGTCAAATAAGCTAGTCTCGACGCCTAACGCCAATGAACGTCAATGAACGTCAATGGAGAAAAATATTGAAATGGGAAGCCGTTTGGTGGCAGGCAGTGCCTGAAGCTTGCCCCTAACAAGGTTTTTTTGAAGCCTTAGCAAAGAACGCTGATGGAGAAGAATATTGAAATGGGAAGCCATTTGGTGGCAGGCAGTGCCTGAAGCTTGCCCCTAACGAGGTTTTTTGGAAGCCCTAGCGAAGAACGCTGATGGAGAAAATTGTTCAAATGGGAAGCCGTTTGGTGGCAGGCAGTGCCTGAAGCTTGCCCCTAACAAGGTTTTTTTGAAGCCTTAGCAAAGAAGAAAGCGTCTGGCTTTAATAAGTGTGCAGCACAGTTGACACAGGACATGCAGGGGAATTGTATTTTGCTCTCTGTGAGCAAGGGGCTCTGGTGTGTGAATGTTTTACTCTGTGAGCAAGGGGCTCTGGTGTGTGAATGTTTTACTCTGTGAGCAAGGGGCTCTGGTTTGTGAGTGTTTTGCTCTGTGAGCAAGGGGCTCAGGTGTGTGAATGTTTTGCTCTGTGAGCAAGGGGCTCTGGTGTGTGAATGTTTTACTCTGTGAGCAAGGGGCTCTGGTGTGTGAATGTTTTGCTCTGTGAGCAAGGGGCTCAGGTGTGTGAATGTTTTGCTCTGTGAGCAAGGGGCTCTGGTGTGTGAATGTTTTACTCTGTGAGCAAGGGGCTCTGGTGTGTGAATGAAGTACGTGTTGCTGCATACACTGAAGAGGCGGTGTGGATGAGTCATAAAGCTTTTGTAAGAATTGGTACCAAGTATGAAAATACGTGTGCTGATTCTTCATTACATTTGGCTGGTTCTCAAGCCAGATGTTCGAACAAGAGCATGCGGTTGTCCCACAGGTTCTCATATAGTTTGGAAGGTATTGTCTGTTGCATTTATTTCAAGTGCTGTCATCTGTGTGGTCCTTCTTGCTGCAGCGTGCTGGAATTTCTGTGGTCCTGCTCGTTGCAGAGAGTGCCTGAGCTGTCTTTTGTGCTGTGCCTTTGAGCATGTGCACCAACTTGAAAAAGCCAAGACAGTTGATGTTTTTGGGCAACTGCCTTTTACTCAGGCTCAAAATCGGCGCCAGAGACTCTGGGAGCAGCTGCACAAGACGCACAAGAACAAGAGAGATACAAGCTCTTCACATGGAAGCATGGCTTTGTCAAGGGGCAGCATGTTGCAATACAGGTAAGGGAAGACTTGCACACTAGGAACGCACCAACAGCTTTAATAAAAGACATTTGGGACATTCATGCCTTACCATTGCACCCCTATCCGAACTTTTGCCTGCTAATACTCAAGAAGCCACTCCGTATTCTTTGTTGTTTTTTTCTTGCAGCTCCCACCCACCTCCTCTCCCACCAGTTGCCTTTCACAGTCCTGCCTCACAACCCAATCTCCTCCCTGATGCATCCACGGACATCCCCACCAACAGCAGCAGCCTGATGCCACCTTCTCGTGCCAACTGGAACAAGAGGACACAAGATGTGGCTTCTCCCTCCCTCCCTAACCTAGCCACCTCAGCTGCTCTGTCCAACACACCCATCCAACCATCTAACAGTTTCAGCAACCTGGACACACTGCTGCGTGAGGCAAGCTTTTTGAACAGCCCTGGAGCCCCATCACGCCCGTCCCTCTCTCCGTCCAAGCCCCTTGTGTCTCCTTCCAGTGCCCCCCTCTCACAGCTGCCTCCAATGCTACGCACACAGCGTGCTAGGACCCTCAAAGGAGCCCCTACTCCTCCCCTGCCTCCTATGATCAGGGTCTCCAAGCAAACAGCTGTACTTCCACACCTCCCTCAGCCCTCAGCCCTGCATTTGCACACCACTGCAACTGGACCTGTGGCTGAGGGGGTGCATGGCTCCCACGACGAGGCTGGCATCATGTTCTCACCTGCCCATGGTGGGCCGCTGTCTGAAGGGGCTAGCAGCAGTGGTCTGTTCCCTTGGTCCCCCACCTGGCAAGGCACCACTTGCAGCCCCATGTCAGAAGGCTACAGCCCTTTCCGACACTCTGTCAGTGGGCTGAGCACTTCTGAACGTCCTCCTTCTGGCCCTCACACACGGTACCGCCGCTCTGCCAGTGGTACCATTTTCACCCTCCATGGCATTGCTGATGGTAACCCCGTTCTTCAGGTGTCACAGAGCCAGCAACTTGGACCACCAGACGTTGTGTGGCGTCCGCTCGAAATTCAGGTACACACCAACACAGGGTAAGACTGCAGAAGGGCATAGGTACATTCAAAATGTTGCTGGAAAGGCATTCTGGCAGCTTTCCTATTAATGCGATTCATGTAAAAACATGCCTGAAGTTGTTTCTTCATCCACACAACTGGATTTAGTGTTGAAGGGCAGATTGGTTGAAACCCACACTTATAGGCTTCTTCCTTCAAAGAAAGACACTTGTGATGTAGCAGATGTTATTCGCGACATGTATGCAACTTTGCTCATACATTTAGGCTCAGCCTCCACCGGTTTACTTGACCATCAGTCCCAGCACAGCCCAGATGAATTTTGCTGGACCAGTAGCTGAGGGCAGTAAGGCTTTGGCCCAACATGAAGAGTCTAGCTCAGAGGATGATGCCTGGTTCAGTGATGAATCTGGTGGGTAATTATCATTTCTCCTCTTGCCCAGAAAGGCAATGGTTATAGCTTAAGTTCACACTTAAGTCTTGTTGCAAACCGGCATGATTTAGAGAAGGCTCTATGTGCTGCAAAATCACCGCTGTTGCTTCTCCTCTTTCACCTATTGAGCGCTAACAATGATTCCCTTTTTTTGCACCAATGTGCAGATTTGTATAACGATGCACGCGTGGACGATCACCCTATTCCTCGCAACCGGCAGCGGAACATTACGTATACAAAGCAAACAGCACAGGTATATAAGGCAGAAAGAGCGTGGTGCAAATTGCTCTCGTGAGAAGGCCGTGGTTTGCTGAGCTTACAGTTGTACCTTGAACGAATGTCATGTATTTCCTGCAACTCCCTCCTCTGCATTTTGTTGCCGCAGATCAGTGCAGCTGACAAGAAAGTGGCAGCGGCTGCAGCAGCAATGCTCATGAAGCACCCAGATGGCGGGGACAGTAGTCTTGCAAGGGACGATGCAGAGGAGATAGGCAATGAGGGTGTGGACAAGGATCTCGAGGGGCAGGAAGGTTTGTGCTACTTTAACAAAAGCATGGGCGTTGGTTGTCTTTCTATTGCACTTGTTGCTGAACGAGGAGTCGTGGAGCCGCAAGGGAAGCCAATGAGGATGTATAGTCCATGTAACATGTAAAATATGTAAAATATCCATGTAACATGTAACATGTAAAATATGTAAAATATCCATGTAACATGTAGACTTGTAAAATATGTAAAACATGTAACATGATGTATAGTCCATGTAACAGTTGATTACCTCGAAACACGTGCTTTGTGGCTAAACAGGTTGCAGTTTCTGCTCATCATACCAGTGCTCATCACACCAGTGTACACTCCCATGCCTCTGTTTTCCAAATAACACACCTGCTCAGTGGAAGTTGTCGGCTCTTTTCACCAGGCCCTTGGCAACGTGTTGCTCTTTTGACTAGGTCCTCTGTTTCCCTTTTTTCACCAGGTCCTCGGCAGCATGGTGCACGGCGCCACACATTGGAAGCACCACCACGTGTTTTCCGTGGCAGGGCAACACGACAGTGAGTGGCACAGGCCGGTATAGGCGAGGATCAGGCAGGAGGATAGTCGTTTTGATAGTTAGGCAAGGATCAGGAAGGAGGAATGGTCATTGATATATAGAGGCAAAAATCAGGCAGGAGGAATGGTTGATATATTGGCAAGGATCAGGAAGAAGGAATGGTTGATATATAGGCAAGGATCAGGAAGAAGGAATGGTCATTGATATATAGAGGCAAGGATCAGGCAGAAGGAATGGTCATAGAAGATGGTGTCAAAGCAGCAAGCATTTTGCAGGAGAAGAGGAGGAAAACTGCGTTGGCACTGACATTTACTCCCCACACTAAATTTAAATTTGGAAGCCACTTTGGTATTGGATACTACCGTTCTAGTGCAAGCAACCCCCTAGTTTAAAACAAAACCTACTGCTTGATTCTGCCCTAGTACTGTGTCCTGCTCCCCTTCAAAGGCCCACTTTTGTACTTAGTTACAAAGCAGACTCTGTGGGTTTCAAGCTTTACTTGTCCCTTCATAATAAGGTGCCTTAAGCAGCAGCTAGCTAGCAAAATGTCGGTGTGAAAGCTGAGCAGATTATTGCATGACACCGTTGAGCCGATATGTTAATATGTGGAAGCTCAGGAAATGAATGAGTGACATGGATAGGCCATGCGACGGCAAAACCTTGTGACACAGATCCGCAGATGCTCCTTACCGTATAATGCTTGTATCAAACAGCAAGGACCAACACACATCGAACCCACGATTGATTGCAGATGGCTGCTGTATGAGCTGTTCCTGTGCTGTATGATGCTCTCTGCCATAGCACTGATGTTCTACTACGCTCTGCACCTCCAGCCTTCAAGAGCCCCTGTCGAGCGCAGGTGGGTGTGGCGTATGTTCCCCAGTGTCTGGGAGAGGCGCACCTGAGGCAGGATGTGGACTCCTATATAGAAGTGGATCGAGCTCTGAGGGTGACTATGAAGCCAGCCATTGCATTCGTTACTAAGCCATCAAAACACTTGTCCGTTGCTTGTGCGGGCTGCACACCATGTGTTTGTTTAAGGATCTATGACAAGTGGGTCAGGGCCTTACGTCACCCCATACATGAGTTGTAGATGGCCTGCGAGCATCCGACTTAAGCCAGCCAGATTTAGCTTCAGGCCTGCAATCTGCCTTTGTAGCGAACATGGGTAGTGTGTAAAACACAATTTTCTTCTTTGTTTGAGTGCAGGTATGGGGTCTACGATTCTCTGTTCGCGCCGGCAAATCCGTTCATGCTTCAGCACATGGATAATGCTACAGACACTGGCAATGGGCAAAGCAGCAAGTTTCGAATGCCTGGGCAAACTGGGAGGTGGAAGTCTGGATCAGAGTCAGAGGTGGGTGTTAAGACAGAAATTTATCAAAGCAGAGTTCCTTTTCAAATGGTAAATGCACGTTAAAGGTGATTGGTCTCTGAACTACGTATTCATGCAAGCGGTCTCTGAACTACGTATCCACGTATCGGTCTCTGAACTACGTATCGGTCTCTGAACTACGTATTCATGCAAGTGATCGGTCTCTGAACTACGTATTCATCCCTTTTTTGTGAACTCATGTAGCATTCTGACATCTCTTTGTCTCCCAGGCTGGCTTGAGGGATGTGTCTGAAATGTTTTGCACTTTGGACATCATGGAGAAAATAACGGTGGCCTACTCCCTAATCCAGGGTGGAGTGCTTGTGCTGCTAATGATCCGATTCATCATGCTTGCCAGCTTTCAGCCTAAGCTCAGGTAACACCAAATTTGGGCCGCACACGCCTTCGACCACTTTGCATATACATGAAGAATCTCAATTATTGCTGTGATTGTGGCTTGAGTAAATTTTGGCTTGAAACATGCTGGAATCAAAATGTAATTGACGATAACGCCCTCTAAATGTCCTTTGTTTTGACCATATACAGTGTAATTGCTGGCACCTTGGCAGAAGCAAGTGCAAGCATAGCCTACTTCATCACTGTGCTGATCGTGGTAAGTGCATGGCTTGTAAGTGGTCCTCTGCTAACTACCTATGTGAAGGAGTTGCATAAGGCTCCATTTTTTGTGTCCAATGTGCTATACTTTGTAGCCTCTTTTTCTGTGATAGTGTGTGGAAAGGAAGCATGCATGATGCTAAGTAAGACCTGTGGTTGCTGATTTGCCTTTGCCCTCCTACTTTCCTACGCACAAAGCAATCTGATCTTAATGCCAAGGAGTGTCAACCTTGACCCTGTCATCATGATATGCCCAGCAGTAAACAAGGCTTATTTCACGGTTTATTGCCCCTTACTCCAGGCTGGCGCCATGCTGAGCCTCATGCTAGTCATCGTTTTCGGCCCGTCGTTCTTCCCTATTTCCACCATATCTGGTGCCATGCTTTCCGTGTATCGTGGCGTGTTGACAAGTAAGCCTGGCCTCCTATTAGTTGTTAATATAAAATACATAGCTGTACGAGGTTGATCATGCTTCCTTTTGCTATGCTGTCTCGTTCATTTTGTACTTTCTATTGTTATTTGCTCAGAGGTGGTCATGTGAAATGTGTTAGCTGAAGAAATTAGGAGTCCTGAGGCAGGGTCAAGCCCTTCTTGACTTGTATTGTCCTGAAGCAGCTGCACAGCTCAATGTTGCAGCTGCGCTTTTTGAAATCAAAAAGCAATTGTAAGAGCAATCTTGTCGATATATGACTGTCAAATATCTGACTGTGCATTTAATTTGCGAAAACGGTCACAAACTTCTAAAATAAGTATTGCTGGCCTAATTTTTCTGAAGACTGCCATTTTCTGAAGGCTGCCAGGATTAGGAAAATTCTAACATGTGGTTATAATATAATTGCCTTAAGGTCTTTTTGTGCTTACACGTTTTCTTCATGCATTGCTGTTGCAGGTGGAGACAATTCATATGGTGCTGCACAGGATTTTACAAACTTCATGAGAAAAGAGGCAGACGGTGGTTTGCAGCCTAACCCTGCCATTCAGGCAATCGCGTGGACGATGATCATCATCCGACCTCTCATTTACACATTCCTGTTTGTGATGGTGATGAGCATGCTTGCCTGGCCGTACAGCTACCTCAGAAACGGTGCCAAGTGAGTGTGGTGTGGGCTCGCAGCAAAGCTAAGGCGTGTGTAAGCAGCTGCACTTTATGTCATGAGCAACACAAACCGTTTAGGCTTCAGACTGACCGTACCTTTGGCGAAAACCACATGCTACATTTCAAATTTGTAGGGTTGGCCAGGACCATATATGTACGGTGTATATACGGTGTTTTTGGCAGGGAGATCACCAAATATACGGTCGTATACGGTGCATATATACGGTTCTGGCCAACCCTACAAATTTGAGACAGTGCAAAATAAGTGTGATGTGGGGTTGGACGTATAACGGCACTGGGCTTCAAAGGACGGACTAGTTGCTTCAGCACGACATCTGCCTGCTCTGCTTCTCCGATGAACAAGTTGCAGAAGCAACCATTTCTACGTGCACAACCTTCCGATGCCAATCTTCCACACTACGGTCACATTATGTCGTCGACGTTGATAACAATGCAGGACCGCACCAGGCATCCCACAAGATATGTCAGCGCTTTTGCAGTGGGCCATGGCCATTTGCTCAAAAAAGCAGCCCAACAATCAGCGGCTGGAAAGGCTCGTAGGGCGTCTGTTGGCGAGTGAAGAGAAGTTCACACTGATAGCGTCTGTTGGCGAGTGCAGACAAGTTCACACTGATAGGGTGTTGCATGGTAGGGCGTCTGTTGGCGATTGAAGAGAAGTTTACACTGATAGCGTCTGTTGGCGAGTGAAGAGAAGTTTACACTGAATGGGTGCATGATTGTACGGTTCTTTGCACATTCCTTTGGAGCATAAGGTGGAATGTAGTGCAGAGCAAAGAAAGGGTCGTTATTAGCTGTCTCTCCGTAGCTGCGACCCTTAATGTAACTGCCAAGATTTATCCTGCCACTTCCCCTCATACGCTTAAGGTTGTCATAATAGTGCAGCTGCACAATATTTTTGGTGGTGAAGTAGCGTGACTAACTACCGGCTACCATCACAGGATGCAAAACTCCTGGATCAGGAGGCGGCGACCTACAGTTGTTCCCATTGCTGGACAGCCTGCTAGAAAGCTTGGCTACCCTGATAAGACCAAGGGGCAGGTTGGGCCACCTGCTGCTTTCAGCATTAGGGTAAGTGACTGAACGTTGGACTTTGGTAGACACAGACACCCTCTAAGATGGAATAGATTCAAGGAAGAAGTGTACTTGCCGTTAAGACCTGCTTCTGCAGGCAGCTACTTTTTGTCTTAATTGCAATGAAACAGTGGTATCCTGTCTGTGTAGGCTGCTGGCCAGGTCTATGGCAGCGACAGCTTGGAGGCTGTGTTGCACGCGGTTTCAATGGAAACATCCGCACAGCCAAAGCAGGCAAGTCGTAAGCAGATTGCAGTTACCTGCACCTTGTAGCTTTTGCATTACATGTCCACCGTACGTAGCGCTTGTAAATGCATCATGCCCTCAAAAATAAATGTGATGCATGACATTTTTGTGGGTATGCTTCATCACTCCTTCCTCTGCAGCCAGCTACAGCCCCAAGCCTTGTGAAGCAAGATCTAGGCCTGGAAGGTGCTCTGAAGGGGGTCCTGAGGTCCTCTGCTGTTGTACCTTCAAAACCCGCCGCCAAAGCCACTCACTTTAAGATGGGGGCCAGAGGAGAAATGGTAGCCCTGTCAAAAGGTGTGATTCAAATAATTGGGTGAAATGCAACTGGCACCGTGTCATTGGTGTTGGATCCATTGACTGCTGCACAAGCATGTGCTATTATGTCTTACTTCCTGGCCACAAAGGCAAAGCGCCAATCAAAGGGCTCACCATATCATGAGCATTTGCATGGTTTAAGAACTAGAAATCCTGTGACGCCTTTTTGTTTTAACTTTATTGACAACTGCGACAATCATGCACGTGATATGGATGCATGCAGAACGGAGTAACGAGGCCGGTGACCAGTCTTTAAGAATTGAAGAGGGCGTGTCTTCCACAGAAACAGAAGTTGTGCAGGCGGCCAATGCACGCCTCCTGGCTGTTCTTTCACTGTCTTTGGATCAGGCCAAGATCAGTCGACGCCAGCAGAAAGAGCAAGGCCAATGGTGAGTGGTGTGGTGCCTTAGTTGCGTGCTCAAGCTACTAGATAGATATGTACAGGCAAGGATATAAAGTGGACGACTAAAAATTGGCGAGAGGTTTGTACACGTGAAGCATTCGTTATGTTTGACCAAGGTATAAAGAAGGGAAGACATGTACCAGTCTGATTGTTACTAGGTTTAACAGCACAGACCTGACACAATCTATGCACACTTGACCAGGGCACGTCGCCTGTTTGGCACAACCTCAGCAGATGGCACTGCAGCATCGTACAAGCCAGGCCTTGCTTCCCGTCCCTCCCCGAAGACAGTGTGGCCCTGCAAGGTGTTCCAAGAGGGCGTCATCGGTGGCCGCACGTCAGCAACTTCATTAACCTCCAGCAGTGATCTGACAGCTTCCACACGCTCTAACAACGATACAAAGGAGCAGCAGCAGCAGCAGCAGCAGCAGCAGCCCTTATCTAAACTGAGCACCATCATGGAGGGCGACGCAAACTGCAAGCCTCCCCAGCCATCCCGTCCCTTGGTCCCCAACCAAAAGCAGACCACGTCTGTGAACCCAGCAGCAGGGAAAGAGGCCAACTGGCCGCTATCCCTCTTCAAGCCCCGAGGCGCCGCCGGAGGGAAGTCGGCAGCAAGAACCAGCCAGCTACCCCCTAATATTCCCTCTCCAGGTCGTAGCTCTGCACCATCCATCTCTTGTTCTACGGTCATCGTCCCGCAGCGACTTGTTACCATCGAGCTCCTGGCCACTGCCTGTACGAGGACGGAAGAAATGATAGCCCTTATTCAGCAGCTGCAGGTACATGTTGTGGAGTTGAGCAATCAATGCACAACAGACGTAGTCTTGCTGATAGCCTGCACAGCCCATACTCGTATCATCTGTTTACCCATACATGTGTGCGCTAACATACAAGCTCAATGCGCAACTGTACATACATTCCCACACACTTCAGGCTGCAACCAAGGACACAGCAGACATGGCAGCAGCTGTGGTGCAAATACTCCAGGCAAGAGACAGACGCACCCCTGCGGCCCTAAGGCCGCCCCTCGCCCCCCTCCGGGCTGTGCTCCCGCCTCTCAAAAGCAAGCAGGCCATCTTACCTGCACCCTTACCCCCTCTGTCAGACCCTGTGCTCGTGCTCCCTGACACAATTGAGGAGGAGGCTTTCGAGCGACAACAAGGCACGTGGGCCAGCCCGCTCTCCATCCCCACAGTTCCTCCTCTGTCAGAAGAGCCTCCAAGTTCTGTACCTAAACCGTCACGTGACAACAGCTTCTCCCTACCAGCTCTTCCAGATGCGTCAGCAGAGGCACACCAAGTTGCTGAAAAGGTCCAGAACAAGGCAGGGATGTGGGCTCGTCTGTCTGGGCGGCCTGTGACTCCAGAAGTTCAGCAGGAGAAGGCAGGCGAAGAAGGCATGGAGGTTGAACAGGCTGCTGCCAGTTTCATTCAGGTAATTTGTGCTGCATCATGCGTGTGCACATACATTCTCACCACACTTACAATGCATTTAGATGTTCTGCAGCGGCATTTCAAAGTAGGATTCATCACGAGCCCATCCTGTCAAGTAGTGGGCAAAGTTGGGAGTAAAGGTACACCATCTACGTGCCTACGAGCGCCAACAGCCTCCCAATTTCATCTGAAAATATCCAACAAATGCTCCATTGTGCAGGTGCCCTGTCTTCCAGATGCTGACGTGGGCAGTGGCCGGGATGGAGAAGAGCAGCCTGCTGTTTTTTTGAGCAACCTTTTCTCCAAGAGGGAGGAACGACTGGCAGACTCCTCAAACGATGCTGAGGCTGAGCTAGCTAACCTGTCCGACCTGCGCGCCACGAGCAGCTTCCATTTGCCTGTGGCTGCCACTCAAGTAGCACCAGTCTCATGGGGTGCTGCCGCCATACCTCTGGGAATGCGAGTTCAGGTGTCCACCCATAAAGCAGCCACGCACACGGGAGGCAAGAAGCAGAAGGAACAGAAGGCAGCAGAGGCGTGGGAAGAGGCCCCTCTAGCTCCAGACCATGTCAGCTCAAGCTCTGGCTGGACAGTATCCAGGAAGTCGTTGCCTGTCCCCCAAAACATGGCAGCCAAAGGAAACAGCACCAGCGGTGCTGTTTACGGGGTCCAGGTCAGCAACGGTGGGATGCAAGGCAGTAGCCATGGTGGAGCACGCGGCAAAAAGGTGTGGGGTTTCCTTGAGCAGGACACACTGGGCTCAATCGATCCACCTCAGGCCAACTCGACCCCACCAAGCAAACATTCCCTGAAGTCTTCTTCACGAGGCTCTTCACCTGAAAGTGTGAGGGCCTCGACATCCCACACAGAAGAAGTGGACATCATTGTGCCTAAGCGCCAGAGTGGGTGGGCGGTGAGAAGGCAGCAGCTAATGACGGCACAGGCACGTGCTGAGGCAGAAGCAAAGCAGCTGCAACAGGGTACAGGTGCCCAAGGGGGAAGATGGTTTGCATAGAGGTTTCATGAAGTGACTCACAGGGGAACCAAGGAGTGAGTGTGAGTGGCATTGTTTCTGATCAAGGTGATCCTGTTCAAATGCAGCACTGACACAGAGCGCTGCTGACGCGGCTGCTACATGCATTTCCGGTCATCAAATTATCCTGTTGAGGTAGTTTTAAAGAAGTAAAGTAATGCTTAAAGATTATAAGTCTTGTGCAAATGAAGTCCTCAAGTAAGAAATGGCAACTTGGTTTTGCTAGATGGTCAATGTCTTAATATTGATTAGTGAGTGTGAAAGTACATTGAGCAACCAGATGAAGAGCAGTAATTTTTTCCGTCATCTGTGTATTTTGCCTGTCTTAGACGGGCAGTTTCTACGTCTGCGGTTGGTGAATGAAGCTAAACGTGAACAACTGGAGCATTGATAGCTTTACATGACATGTTAGCATGAATTATATGTATGGCAGCGTTTGAAAAAACACTTGTTTCGTATTAAACAGCATGCGCAGAAATTTGAATTTGACTATTAAATGTGCAATATGTCATTGTGGCAGGCCGTCTAATTGTGGTGCCTTTGGTGATTTGCTATAGTTTGAAGATTTTACTGTGTGGGCTTATTCTGATTTCTGCTCTGAAACTATGGCAATTGGAGCACAAGATATTTTTAATCAAGCAGTTGAGTTAAGTTTTAGATAGTTCTTGACAGTTCCGATTTGTTGTGCCTTCGGTGATTTGCTTTAATTGGAAGGAAGTAAAGGAAGTAAACTCATTTGTGTCACTGCATTTTACTTGTTTCACTGCGTCCTGTGAATCTAAGTGGAACAAGGTATGGCGTTGCTTCTTTAGCAAGTATTATGTATTATGTGGGATTATCCTGATTCCTACATTGAAAAACTGGCAAATGGAGCACAGAGACAATTTACTCAAGCAGCTATGTTGTGTTAAACGACCATCGTTTATTATTCATGTCACATTCATATTTCTGGTGTAATATTAAAGCCTTCAAGCACGGATGGCCACAGCTACAAGCCCGGTACAAGGGTGGAAAGGCCAACATTACGATTGACGACCTTCAGCTATGGGTCTTGTTTGGCTAATTGGCTGCTAACTGGTTTTAACCAGCAACAGATGAATTTATATGCTCAGTTATAAAGAGATAAAGGTATGTGATCTTCTGGGAAAGGAATAAGGTAAGGTAAGGTAAGGTTACATCACTATACATGCCTCAAAGGGCATCTCAGCGGAAGTTTAGAAACTACACCTGGCTAAACAAAAGAAACAGAGGAAACTGATGTATGAAGAAGAGAAAAGTGTATAGAGAAAGAGAACGTTTGTTTTGAAGATGCGCGAAGAGAAATCATCAAGGGAGAACGAGAACAAAGCTGTCGATATGTCTCAGGATGTGTGTGTATAAGAAGCCTCAGTCAGAAACAGGAAACAATAGGCTGAGAGAGCCTCACAAAACCAGGAGTGCCAAGAGAACAAGTGCAGCGGAGCAGAAGAGAGAACAAAGGAGCCCCCAAAAACAGCTCCTCTCTCTCCTCTCTAGCTGCCTACCCCACCAGCTCACCCAGCTACAGCAGACCAGTCCGATGCTGTCCTCCACAACTTGCCAATTGAAACCGTGAGCCAGGGCATGCCTGGCCGCGAAGGGAGCCGGTGCC
>Ga0307945_1000500_pt1 | contig 26939 bp, 28 predicted proteins | sample OrgLakmetagen228_FD_201818 | JGI IMG/M metagenome (GOLD analysis project Ga0307945, IMG submission 201818) | Saline water microbial communities from Organic Lake, Antarctica - #228 | ecosystem: Environmental > Aquatic > Non-marine Saline and Alkaline > Saline | place: Antarctica: Organic Lake...
GGGGCACCCTGCAGCGTGTCTTGTCATCGAAGGACCGGCTGGAACAGATCGCCAATGACATCATCATGGACATGGAGATGAAGCCGCGCCTGAAATCGGGTCGCGGCAACGCCATGCTGGTGGCGGGTTCGATCCCTGAGGCTTGCCGGTTCTTCGAGATATTCAGGAATTCCGGGTCAGAGCTTACCAAGAAATGTGCGATCGTCACGTCCTACACGCGCAACGCCTCGGAACTGACCGGCGAAGAGGCGGGGATGGGCGAGACGGACAAGCAGTACGTGTATCGCGTCTATGACCGCCTGATGACCGATCTCGGCACGGATGAAGAGGCGTATGAAGCAGACGCCCTGCGTAAGTTCCGCAAGGAACCTGCGCAGATGAAGCTCCTGATCGTCGTCAGCCGGTTGCTGACCGGGTTCGACGCGCCGACCGCGACGTATATCTACATCGACAAGCAGATGCGCGATCATGGGTTGTTCCAGGCCATATGCCGGGTGAACCGGCTGGACGGTGAGGACAAGGATTTCGGATACGTCGTCGACTACAAGGATTTGTTCAAGAACATCGAAGCGGCTGTGGACGACTACACCTCCGAGGCGTTCGATGCGTTCGATGCGGAGGACGTTGAGGGGCTGATCTCGAACCGAGCCGAAAAAGCCAGCAGCGACCTGACGACAGCACGAGATGCCTGGTTCGGGCTGCTCGATCCGGTAGAGCAGCCAAAGGGAGATGATCAGATCCTCGCGTATTTCTCCAGCCCGCATGGTTGGGACGCTGATCCCGATGCCGAGGAGAAGGCGCGGCGCCGCCAAGCGCTGTACAAGCTTGCCGGCGCCTATGCGCGAGCCTTTGCGGCTGTTGCGGAGGATCCGGCCGCCAGTGGCGTGAATGATTTGCAGCTGACGCAATATCGAGGTGAAGTCGAGCATGCCATGTCCTTGCGGGATGCAGTGCGGCTGCACAGTGGTGACGCGGTCGACATGAAGCAGTTCGAGCCGGCAATGCGGTATCTGATTGACAGCTACGTCAAGGCCGAGACGTCCGAGGTGATATCGCATCTGGATGACATCAGCCTGATCGATCTGGTGGCAAGCAAGGGTGCCGCTGCGGAAGATGCGCTGCCAAAGTCGCTCAAGAACAAGCGCGAAAACGTTGCCGAAGCCATCGAGAACAACGTCCGCCGGCTGATTATCGACGAAAGCCCCGTGAACCCGAAGTTCTATGAGCGCATGTCAGAATTGCTGACAGACCTTGTTCAAAAGCGCCGCGACGATGCAATCGCTTATGCAGAATACCTCGAGAAGATCGCCGATCTCGTCCGATCGGTGAAGGCGGGTCATGGTGGAGAGTATCCGTCATCGCTAGCGAGTTCAGGGAAGAAGGCGCTCTACGACAACCTGGATCAGGACGAGGAAAAAACTTTGTCCATAGATCAAGCAGTACGTGAAACCGCGCAGACCGGATGGCGCGGCAACAAAATGAAGGAACGGATGCTTAGACGGAAACTTGCCGAGTTCCTCGACAGCAATGAGACTATTGACCGCATATTGGAGATCATCAGGTCACACGATGAATACTGAACTGATTGAGGTTGCGGGCCTCTCGATTGAGTTGGTCCGAAAGCCTATCAAGAACCTGCATATCGGCGTTTACCCACCGGCAGGACGCATTAGGGTCGCGGTGCCTCCAGCGGTCAGCGAGGATGCCGTTCGAGTCGCCATCGTGACACGCCTTGGCTGGATCAGGCAAAAGCAACGCGAGTTCGCGGGACAGGCCCGGGAATCTCAGCGTAAATACATCTCCGGAGAAACTCATTACGTCTTTGGGAAAGCGCTTCGTTTGAAGGTCCGTTCCCAATCTGTACGCCGCGTTTCAATCGCTCTGGAGGGCACGGATAGATTACTGATGTTGGTCCCAGAGAAAGCGACTGCCGCCCAAAAAGAAGAATGGCTTTCCCGATGGTATCGCGGCCAACTTAAAGAACGGGCTGCTACTCGGATCGAGAAATGGGCAGTCCACTTGAGTGTGCCTGAACCGAGGTGGGGCGTGCGCCGCATGCGCACAAAATGGGGCAGCTGCAATCCGGACAAAGGGCTTGTCTGGCTGAACCTCGAACTTGCGAAAAAGCCGCTGACGGCTCTCGATTACGTCATTCTGCATGAAATGGCGCATTTTGTGTCGCGCAGGCACGACGATGTTTTTCTCGGCATTCTGGATCGCAACATGCCCGGATGGCGTCAGGTGAGGGGGGACCTGAACGCGTTGCCGCTCGCGGCATGATGCCTCGCGACACCTTCAGACGGTCGGCACCGCGGGCGGCCGTGGTACGACCGGCTCGGCATCAGTGAACAGGTTCGGAAACAGGCGTTCCCGGTAATCCAGCGGGAACGCAATCCGGACGGGCCCCTTCGGCGTGGTCGATTTCAGAAACCCGCCTTTTGTCAACTCGCTCAGATCCTGTCGCGCGGCGCGATCTGACACACCGGTGACAAAGCGCGCATCACCGCGTGCCATTTCGCCATGTGAGAGCACGTGAATGATCAACTGCGGAAGGCGATCTTTCCCTGGATAGAGATCTTCCATGAGCCGGGCGTATCGTGTCTGGAGCGCGCGTAGATCGAACATAGCCTCGGTGAATCGGATCTGATCCAGCATGACGGTCAAGAACCATGCCGAGAATGTCGTCAGGGCGGAAAGCGACAGGTTTCCGCGGCCGTCACGGTCTCCGCGACGCGGCTGATCGGCGCCATCCATCTGCTCTTTGTACTCGGCCGGATCCGCGAGCCCGCGTGCCAATCCACGGCTGATCGACCACAGCCCATGCCCGCCGATGCCCGCGGCTTGGCACATGGCGTGCGACATCAGCCGGCTCACACGGCCGTTCCCGTCAAGGAACGGGTGGATATAGTTCAGTCGGTGATGCGCCGCGGGAATGGAAAGAATTTTGCCTGTGGCACCACGCGTGAGGCCGCGGTAGCGCTGGGCAAAGTGCTCCATGAACGCCGGCAAGCGATGCGCAGATGGCGGCAAATGACGCCCCACCGCCACTTCTTCGTCCTCCCCGCGGAAGGCACCGGGAACGACCGGCTTTGCAACACCCTTATGTTCAGTGACACGCAATTCTGCGGGCATGGCGTCATAGAAACGCCGGTGCAGATCTTGGATGAAATGCACCGAGGTCGTCTCAGGTAGCGCGCCATGCGCGAATTGTTGGTCGATCCAGGCCTGTACGCGGACATGAGCGGCGGCCTCTTCCGCCAGGGGGCGGCTTTCCACTTCATCGAGATGACCTGCCAGCGCCGCCTCGATATCGCGCGGCCGCGTGTTGTGTCCCTCGATGAGGTTGGAGTAATACGCGTTCATGATACGGGTCATGCCCCGGAGTTCGGCGGCACTGTCAGGATGAAGGCGCCGTCCCAACGCTTCTGCGGCCGAGCGGATCTCCAGAATGAGGTCGGTCAGTGGCACGGGGATCGACTCTTCAATCCCGCAAGGCTCGATGCGTGCCGGTGTTTCGAGGGTCATTCTGCCGATCTTTCGATACAAGATAATTGCGTGTTTATTAGCATTTAGCCGACTGTTGCGCAAGCTTCTGCCGATCTGTCGCGCCGATCGTCTAAGCCGATCACTTGGCTTGCCGCATCCCCGTCAATCAACGTGCTACCCCCCTCCCAATGGTTCCTCCCGGGCGCGATCCGTATACGGGGGGGACGAGCGCGCCATTTCGCTAGCGACTGGATTCCTCACCGGGGAATCCACCCTGAAGCCACCTGCGGCAACGCCCGAAATTATTCTTCGTGATAACAGAAGTTTGCGCGGCATTTTTTCGTGGCCAAGGGTGGATTTTACTATTTCAGTCAAGAATCCACCTGAGCCAGTTTGAGGAGGCCACCTGCGCTGGAAGCCACCCCGTTTCAGCAGGTCTCAAGGGGCTGGACAGAACTTGTTGATTCCAGGTCAAAAAATGGTTTGACATTTCTAGCCCCCTTGACGTACCCCTTGATAATCGAGGAATAGCGTCCGGAGGGAACTCCTCGCGGGCGTTTTCTTTTTCCCCATAACGCGGATCCCGACTCTGCCGCCGGCCATCCCGGCGGCGCGCATGCGTTTGTCCGCCTTGCCCCAAATCAGAGACCCGCCCCATGGACCTTGTCTTCGCGCCAAGCGAGATCGAGACGTGGCCGATCGACCGGCTGCGCCCCTATGCCCGCAATGCCAAGATGCACGGCGACGACCAGGTGGCGAAGATCGCCTCCAGCATGGCAAAGTTCGGCTGGACAGTGCCCTGCATGGTGGCCGACGATGGCGAGCTGATCGCCGGGCATGGCCGGGTGCTGGCGGCAACCATGCTGGGGCTGAGCGAGGTGCCGGTGATCCGGCTTGGTCATCTCGACGAGGCGGAACGCCGGGCCTACCGGATCGCCGACAACAAGCTCACCGAGCTGGGCGAGTGGGACGAGGCTATGCTGCGCGACGAGATCGCGGGGTTGCTGGCAGAGGATTTCGACCTGACGCTGCTGGGCATCACCGACGAGGACCTCGATGCGCTGCTGCAGGACCCCGAGGCGCTGGGTGGGGATGGCCCGGTTGAGGGGGAAGACGATGTGCCGGAGGCTCCGGTCACGCCGGTATCTGTCGCGGGCGACCTTTGGCAACTCGGTGCGCACCGGCTGATCTGCGGCGACAGCACGTCCGCCGATGTGATCGGACAGCTGCTGGGCGATGTGAAACCTCAGCTGATGGTCACCGACCCGCCCTATGGCGTCGCGTATGATCCAGGCTGGCGCAACCAGGCGGGCGCGGCCAGCACCAAGCGCACGGGCAAGGTGCTGAACGACGACCGCGCCGACTGGCGCGAGGCCTGGGCGTTGTTTCCGGGCGATGTCGCCTATGTCTGGCATGGCGCGCTGCATGCCGGAGAGGTGGCCGACAGCCTGACCGCGTCGGGCTTCGCCATCCGGTCGCAGATCATCTGGGCGAAGGACCGGCTGGTGCTCAGCCGCGGCGATTACCACTGGCAGCACGAGCCCTGCTGGTATGCCGTGCGCGCAAAGGGAAAGGGGCATTGGGCGGGGGATCGCAAGCAGACGACGCTGTGGCAGATCGCCAGCCGCGATCAGGATGCCGAGACCGTGCACGGCACGCAGAAGCCAGTGGAGTGCATGCGCCGCCCGATCCTGAACAACTCGGCCCCCGGTCAGGCGGTCTATGAGCCCTTCATGGGATCCGGGACCACGCTGATCGCAGTGGAAACCACCGGGCGCGTCTGCTACGGTGTCGAGCTGAACCCGGCCTATGTCGATGTCGCCATCGAGCGTTGGCAAGCCTTCACCGGCGAGGACGCGGTCCTGACGGAGACCGGCGAGAGTTTCGTGGCGCTGAAGGCGAAGAGGCTTGCCGCATGACTGTGCCCCTTCTGCCGGGCCAGATCGCGCAGTGGCCGTTGGCCAGTCTCAAACCCTATGCGCGCAATGCCAAGACCCACGACGCCGACCAGGTGGCGCGGATCGCCGCAAGCATGGCCGAGTTCGGCTGGACGGTACCCTGCCTTGTGGCTGCGGACGGCGAGTTGATCGCAGGCCATGGCCGCGTCCTGGCCGCCGCACAGCTGGGGCTGACTGAGGCGCCGGTCATCGTGCTGGACCATCTGACCGAGGCGCAGCGTCGGGCCTACCGGATCGCCGACAACAAACTCACCGAGCTCGGCGGCTGGGACGAGGCGCTGCTGCTGGAAGAACTGCGCGGGTTGCTGGCCGAGGACTTCGATCTCGGGCTGATCGGCATTCCCGAGGACGAGCTGGACGCCCTGCTGCATGATGCCGATGTCGACGACCGCGCGCCCATCGACGATGACACCGCGGACACGATCCCCGAGCCCCCGGCCGAGCCGATCACGCGCCCGGGCCACATCTGGGCGTTGGGCGACCACCGGCTGATCTGCGGCGATGCCACCGATCCGGCGGTGGTGGCGCGGCTGATGCAGAATGAGGCGGCCACACTGGTGTTCACCTCCCCGCCCTACGCGCAGCAGCGCGACTATGGCGCAGCAAAGGAGAATCTCGGCGATTGGGATGCGCTGATGCAGGGTGTCTTTGCCGCAGTTCCTGTCACGGGTTCCGCTCAGCTTCTGGTTAATCTCGGCCTGGTCCACCGCGATGGCGAGTGGATCCCGTACTGGGAGGGCTGGGTCGCCTGGATGCGCACGCAAGGGTGGAGACGGTTCGGCTGGTATGTGTGGGATCAGGGGCCGGGCCTACCCGGCGACTGGAATGGGCGGCTCGCGCCCTCGCACGAGTTCATCTTCCACTTCAACCGCGCGCCGCGCAAACCGCACAAGACCGTGCCCTCCAAGCACGCGGGCGAAACCCTCGGCGGCGGTGGGCTGCGCACGACGGAAGGCCAGGTCAGGCCCAAGACCGGCACCGGCAACGCGATCCAGAGCCACCGCATTCCCGACAGCGTCTTCCGCGTCATGCGCCACAAGGGCGGGCTGGGGGCCGCCGGAAAACACCCCGCGGTGTTCCCGGTGGCGCTGGTCGAGGCGGTGCTCACGGCCTTCACCGATCCCGGCGATCTGGTCTGCGAGCCGTTCTGCGGCTCGGGCAGCCAGCTGGTCGCGGCAGAGCGCGCCGGGCGACGCTGCTACGCGGTCGAGCTGGATCCGGCCTATTGCGATGTGGCCGTGCGGCGCTGGGAATTGGCGACCGGGCGAACAGCCAGTCAGATCCTCGAACAAGAGGAGGCAGTGAAACCTGCGCGCCGCAAGAGGACGCGCGCATGACGCAGTCGCGCCGCATGTCGCTCATCGAGGCAATAACCAACGTTGCGGTGGGTTATGCGTTGGCGGTCGCCTCGCAGATCGTGGTGTTCCCATGGTTCGGTGTGCAGGCGAGCCTCGGCGAGAACCTGGCGCTGGGCGGGGTCTTCACCGGCATATCGCTCCTTCGCAGTTACGCGCTGCGCAGGCTGTTCGAAGCCGCGCAAGGACGATAGCGTGCGTCGGCAGTGCGGACAAAGCGGGCATTGGTCAGAGGCCCGGCGGCCTGATGATCGCAAACGCCCTCACGTTACCTAATGAACTTGCAATCCTAACCTGTGTTAGTGGGACGCCACATTTTAAGCGGTATGAACCGCCTGTTTGCTGCGGTCGGAGGAGGGCTGCGGCGGGCACGACAGACGGAGCTCGTGCGCTTTTTACGAGAACCATTCAGTTGCGTCCAGGATTTGTAATTTTGCGATGTTTTCAAAAGTCATGTTCATGAGTTCCGTCGGTTGCCCCCCAAGGCAAGCTATTCGATGTCCTTGAATGGGAAGGGAATGAAATGAACATTATTCAGTTGAATAGGCAGCTGATCGAGGTCGAGCGTCTGATTGCTTCGGATGGCTATGAAGCGAAAACGCAAGGCATGGTTCTATTGCGCGATCTGATCGCCACCTCGACGCCGAGGCCCGTCCCCACGCTCCGATTGGTTGATGACGATAATCGTTTCAACAACAAGCCTGTGTGAACGCGGTCGATAGGAACCACGATTCACGAGACGACCGCTCGGCACCTTGCCGCTCCGGCCCGTTTGCGGCATAACGCCTCCTCAGTCTCATCTTGAAAAAAAGATCGATCAGGGCTCCAAGCCGTCACCTGACCCTTTTGGTCGGACTTGGCGGATCCCCAATCAGCCTGACCGGCGGCAGCGTGGGATCGTGTCACGCGATTCGATGCACCGTTCCTCGTCCTTGTTCCTTCGCTGAAGTGATCGCGAGACCGAGCTTCTTCTTGAGCCCGCCCGAGATCATGCCTCTCGCTGAATGCGGCGCCCATCCCGTCACCTCGACGATCTCACCAATGGACGCCCCCTCGGGCCGCTGAAGCAGCGTGATGATCTGGGCCTGTTTCGTGCCTGCCCGGACGGCGACGGGTTTTGGGGCATCGGTCGATTGGGGCGTCGGCGCGGGATCCGGCCTGGCCTTGCGCGGATTGGTCACCGTGTTGGCCGCGACCGGCTCGATCCCGATCGCTTCGAGCCCGGCCTCGGTGGCGACGAGCGTGGTGCCATGACCATCGCCGGTCTCGCGCCAGAGCGGATCACCGCGGCGCAGGTCGGCCTCGACCTCTTGGAGCCAGCCGCGCGCGATCATCGCGGCGACAGACTTCTTCGCGGCGGCCCCGTGCAGCCCGTCGGGCAGTGGCATGGCCAGATTGCCGGGACGGGTGGCCGCGCGGCTGAGGACGATGGACTGGGTATCGGTGAGTTTTGGCATGGGAGCCTCTTGTGCTGACGGGGCGGCGCGGTATTGCGCGGCCTCCTACCGGGTGAAGCCCGCCAGTCGGCGGGCCATCCGGGGTCAAAACCGGACGGGTTACTTTTCGTATTCACCCTCGCCGAAAGCGCTGTCTGTGATGCGCTTGAGCAAGCCGTTGTAGTGATCCAGCGTGCCGACCATCGCCCAGCCCACCTCGTCGGGATGGCAGTTGAAGTGGTCGTCGCTGAGTGCCTGCAGGCGCGCGAGCCTCTCGTCGATCTCTGCTTTCTTGCCGATGAAGGCGTTCAAAGCGTTCGACCGGTTCCTCGAACCGGTGGCGGAACCGGTCTCACCCTTGTTCCTTCGTGCCTTCTCGGCGCGCAGCTGGTGGCGGGGCGTGGTTTGCGGGTTCAGGCGGGTCATGGTCTGGCTCCGTTGGGTGGGTTGCATCGCTTCCGTAGCATCATGATCGCTCTGGCGGACCGGAAAGTGTAGGCAAATCAGCATCATAAGATTGCGTTCTGCCCCGGTTCTGATCAGATCAGCCCCATGCCCGCCAGCACGGTGCTGGCGGCGGCAAGCTGACTGGTGGGCAGTTCGATCTTGAGATGCGAGATCACGTCCGACGCCTCGGCATCGATCCCGGCCTCGCGCAGCGCGGCCTCGATGGTGTCGGCGACGGCGTCGGGGTTCTTGCGACTCAAAGGGTCGGGCAGCGTGTCGTGATCGATGCGGATGGTGGTGATGGCGGTCATGCGGTGTCTCCGTGCTGCTGTTCCATCATGGCCACGATGGCGCAGGCCATCCCGCCGAGGTATTCGCTGCGGCGAAAGACGATCTCGTCTATGTCGTTTGCCGTGGTGATCGCGGGATCGACCGCGAGGTCCTCTGCCATATGCGGCAGCAAGCGGGCGGCCTCGGTGTTGTAGCGTTGGGCGATGGTCATGGGCGTGTCTCCGATCAGGCTGTGTTGTCCTGATCCGAGAATCGCTCCGATCCGGAGCGTAATCAACTGAATTAGACGATCTTAACCGTTTATATTCAACGGACTAAGGGGGCGCATTGGGTCATGGAAGGTCTCTCTGAGCGTGCCTATGCCGCGCATTCCAGGCTCTCGCGCGGGGCCGTGCAGAAAGCGCGCAAGACGGGGCGGCTGGTGCTGTATCCGGACGGCTCGATCAACGCGGCCGCCTCGGATGCGCGGCGAGCAGAGATGACGGATCCGGATCAGCAGCACAGGTCCGCGGGTGGTGTCGGGAATGGCGACACGGCTGGCGCGGTTTCCGGTCCCGGCGACAGCGCCTCGTATCTGAAGGCCCGCACAGCGCTGACGGTCTACCAGGCGCAGGAGCGTCAGCTATCGATCCAGCGCAAGAAGGGCGTTCTGGTGGATCGCGCGCGGGCCGAGACGCTGGTCTTCCGCCTCGCGCGGCAGGAGCGCGATGTCTGGGTGACCTGGCCCACGCGCGTGGCCGCCTTGATGGCCGCGCAACTGGCCGCAGAGATGGAAGCCGCATCAGGGGAGGCCGTGACGATCGAGACGGCGATCCTGCAAAGGGTGCTGGAAGCGCATGTCCGAGAGCAGCTCACCGCCCTCGCAGACCTCCGGGTCTCGCTTGAATGACGGACATCATGACGAGGGATTGAACGGCGACGACCTGACCGCGGACCTTGATCTCGGCTTTGAGGGCGCCGAGGTCATCCTGCGCGCCTGGCGGCGCGGCCTAGGTCCCGATCCGGATCTGACCGTGTCGGGCTGGGCGGATGCGCATCGCTGGCTGTCGTCGCGCGCCTCGGCCGAACCCGGGCGGTACCGCACCGTGCGCACGCCCTACCTGCGCGCCATCATGGATGCGCTGTCACCCGGCCACTCCGCACAGCGGATCTCGTTCATGAAAGCCGCGCAGGTGGGCGCGACCGAGGCCGGCAACAACTGGATCGGGTTCGTGATCCACCACGCGCCGGGGCCGATGCTGGCGGTGTTGCCCACGGTGGAAATGGCCAAGCGCAGCTCGCGCGGGCGGATCGATCCGCTGATCGAGGACAGCGCGGCGCTGAAGGAGCGCGTCAGGCCCGCGCGCTCGCGGGACGCGGGCAATTCGATGCTGTCCAAGGAGTTCCCCGGCGGCATCCTCGTGCTCACCGGGGCCAACTCGGCCACCGGCCTGCGCTCGATGCCGGCGCGTTACGTGTTTCTCGACGAGGTCGATGCCTATCCGGCCTCGGCCGACGAGGAGGGTGACCCGGTCACGCTGGCCGAAGCCCGCACCACCACCTTCGCGCATCGGCGCAAGGTGTTCATGGTCTCGACGCCGACCATCCGCGGGCTGAGCCGCATCGAGCGCGAGTTCGAGGCCAGCGACCAGCGGCGGTATTTCGTGCCGTGCCCGCATTGCAAGGCGATGCAGTGGCTGCAGTTCGAGCGGCTGCGCTGGGACAAGGACCAGCCGGAGACCGCAGCCTACCATTGCGAGGGCTGCGCGCGCCCCATCGCCGAGCATCACAAGACGGCGATGCTGGAACGGGGCGAGTGGCGGGCAACAGCGACGGCGACGGACCCGACGGCCATCGGGTTCCACCTCTCGGCGCTCTACTCACCGATCGGCTGGAAAAGCTGGGCGCAGATCGCGCGCGACTGGCTGGCAGCACAAGGCTCGGACGAGATGCTGCGCGCGGCGCGCAACACGCTGCTGGGCGAGACATGGGTCGAGAGCGGCGAGGCGCCGGACTGGCAGCGGCTCGCGGACCGGCGCGAGACCTATCCGGCACAGATCCCGGAACAGGGTCTGTTCCTGACCGCCGGCGCGGATGTGCAGAAGGATCGCATCGAGGTCGATGTCTGGGCCTGGGGTCGAGGTCTGGAAAGCTGGCTCGTGGATCACATCGTGATCCCGGGTGGGCCTGACGATCCCGCCTGCTGGGAGACGCTGACGGCACTGCTGGGCCGTACATGGACGCACGAGAAGGGCGCGGTCATGACATTGGCGAAACTCGCCATCGATACCGGCTACGAGTCCGCCGCCGTCCATGCCTGGGCGCGTCAGCAGGGCACGGCGCAGGTGGCGCCGGTCAAGGGGCTGGAAGGCTTCAACCGGGCGACGCCGGTCTCGGGGCCGACCTTCGTCGATGCCACGGTAAACGGCCGCAAGCTGAAACGCGGCGCGCGGCTCTGGAGCGTGGCCACCGCCACCTTCAAGGCCGAGACCTATCGCTATCTGCGGCTGGAGCGCGCGACAGAGGAAGAGGCACCCAACCCGGCCGGCACGATCCACCTGCCTGACTGGGCCGACAGCGAATGGCTGAAACAGCTGGTCGCCGAGCAGCTGGTCACGATCCGCAACAAGCGCGGCTACGCCCGGCAGGAATGGCAGAAGATGCGCGAGCGCAACGAGGCGCTCGATATCCGCATCTATGCAAGGGCTGCGGCGTGGATCCTCGGCGCGGACCGGTTCGACGCGCGGATGTGGCAGAGCCTCGAGAAACAGGCCGGGGTGGAGACCGCCACCCCCGAGCCGGACGCGGCACCCGAGACACCCACCGAGCCGCAAGCGGGGCGCGTGACCACACCCCGGCGACGCGGCTGGCGGGTGAGCACGCCCAAGTACATGGAATGAGCATGACCCTCGACGATCTCAAACGCCACCACGGCGCGCTGCTGACCGCGCGCTACAGCGGCACGCGCAGCGTCAGCTATGACGGCAAGACCGTGACCTATGGCTCGGACGCGGAACTGGCGGCCGCGATCGCGGATATCGAGCGGCGGATCGCGGCGCTGGACCGCACCGGCCGTCGCATCCTCCGCCCCCATGCCGCGAAGGATCTGTGATGAGTGCGATTAACTGGCGGCAACGCCTCGGCGCCTTCATCGGCGGGTTCGACGCGGGCCAGCACCACCGCCGTCTGCGCGGGTTCCGCGCCACCCGCGCGCATGTCAACGCGCTGATTGCGGCAAGTGGTCCCGATATCACGGCGCGCGCCCGGTGGCTGGTGCGCAATAACGGCTATGCGGTGAATGCCGTCGAAAGCTGGGCGGCCAATACCGCGGGAGACGGGATCAAGCCGATCTCGAAGATCGCGGATCCAGCCCGCAAGGAAGAGCTGCAGCGGCTGTGGCTGGCCTGGACCGACGAGGCCGATGCCGAGGGGCTGACCGACTTCTACGGGCTGCAGCGCCGGGCGGCACGCGAGGTGTTCATCGCCGGTGAGGTGTTTTTCCGCATCCGGCCGCGGCGGGCGGGCGACGGGTTGAGCGTGCCGCTGCAGCTGCAGATGCTGCCCGCGGAAATGCTGCCGCTGGAACAGAGCGGCACCGCTGCGAACGGGAACGCAATCCGTCAGGGCATCGAGTTCGACCGGATCGGGCGTCGCGTCGCCTATCACTTCCTGCGCCGTCACCCGGGCGATAGCACGGAGCCGGGCCTTGCCGGCGAGATCACGCGAGTGCCGGCCTCCGAGGTGATCCATGTGATCGACCCGGTCGAGGGCGGTCAGCTGCGAGGCGTCTCGAAACTGGCGCCGGCCATCGTGAAGCTGTTCCTCCTCGACCAGTATGACGATGCCGAGCTCGACCGGAAGAAGGTCGCGGCGATGTATGCGATGTTCGTCACGTCGCCGGCGCCGGAAAACCCGCTGGCCCCGCCCGGCGACGAGGACGACCCGGGCGGCGTCGAGATCAGCCCCGGACAGGTGGTGCGGCTCGATCCGGGCGAGGATGTCACCGTCGGCCAGCCCGCCGATAGCGGCGCGACCTACGAGCCGTTCCAGTACCGCACGCTGCTGCAGATCTCGGCGGCGCTGGGCATCCCTTATCCGTATCTGGCCAATGACATGGTGAAGGGAAACTTCTCGAACTCGCGCCTGGCCCTGATCGAGTTCCGCCGTCGCGTCTCGGCCTGGCAGCATTCGGTGATGGTGTATCAGCTTTGCCGCCCGGTCTATGCGCGCTGGATGGATGCGGCCGTGCTGTCGGGGGCGCTGGCCCTGCCACGATACGAGACCAACCGATCCCGCCTGCTCACTGCCGACTGGCTGCCGACCAAATGGGACTGGGTCGATCCCCTGAAGGACGCCAATGCCGAGATCGCCCAGATCGAGGCGGGGCTCAAATCCCGCACGCAGGCCATCGCCGAGCGCGGCTTTGACGCCGAGCAGGTCGACCGCGAGATCGCCGCCGAACACGCCCGCGAGCGCGCACTGGGCCTCGATTTCCGCCGTCCGGGATCGCCCGCACAGGGCGCGGAGGGCGCAGCGGACGTGCCGGTTGACGGGGATGATCGAGACGGGACCCCGTCTGACGACGCCGACGACGATGACCACACCGCGGAGACCCGCCCGCGCCCAGACGAGGACCAGCCCTGATGCTTCACGCCCGCATTGCCGCGCGCGCGTTCAACACGCCGCTGCTGGTCGAGCCCGCCAAGGCCATGGCGTTCCTGTCGGGGCTTGGGCCTCGGATCCTCGGGCGGCAGGTGGAGATTGCGAATGAGGACGCGTTGGCGGGTGCGGCGCCGCTACCCGCCCGTGCCAGCATTCTGGCTGGTGGCCTTGCTGAAAGCCTGCGCCAGTACGGTGACGCGCCCTATCCGGTGGTCGACGGCATCGCGGTGATCGAGATCTCCGGCGTGTTGATCCACCGCGGTGGCTGGATCGGGGAGTCTTCGGGCCAGACCAGCTATGAGGGGATCGCCGCGCAGATCGAGGCGGCCGCCGGCGATCCTGCCGTCCGGGGCGTGGCTCTGGAGATCGACAGCTTCGGCGGCGAGGTCGCCGGCGTCTTCGATCTCGCCGACCGCATCCGCGCGTTGCGGCGCGCCAAGCCGGTCTGGGCCTTTGTGGCCGAACACGCCTTCTCGGCTAGCTACGCGCTGGCCTCCCAGGCAAACCGCATCCTGCTGCCGCGCACCGGCGCGGTCGGCAGCATCGGAGTTGTCGTCATGCATGCCGATCTGAGCGGACAGCTCGACCGGGACGGCGTGCGTGTGACGTTGATCCATGCGGGATCCCACAAGGTCGACGGCAATCCCTACGCGCCACTGCCCGACGCGGTCCGCGACGATATTCAGCGCGAGATCGACGTGCTGCGGTTTCTCTTCGCCGAGACCGTCGCCGCGGGTCGCGCCGGGGCCCTGAGCCAGGACGCCGCGCTGGCGACCGAGGCCGCGATCTATCGCGGGACCGATGCTGTCGCGGCGGGGCTGGCCGACGAGGTCACCGATCTCGCGCGCGGCTTTGCCAGTTTCCGCGCGCATGTCGCCCCCGCGAACACGCTGCCGCGTCCGCGCGTGCAATTGGCTCAACCATCCCGATCCAGGACCCAAACCACCACACGAAAGGAGACCGCCATGGCCCAAGAGACCGACAATGACGACACCGCGCAGGAGATCACCACGGATGCGCAGGACCCGAAGGATACCGCTTCGAATGTCCCGGCCGATGGCTCGGTCAACGCCGAACATGATGACGCGCCGACCGCAGGGATGACCGCAGCGCCTGCCTCGGAGAGCCCGGCACCGCCCGCCGCACCAGTTGCCCCTGAAGCATCAACCACCACCACGCCGGCAGCAACTCTCCCCGGCAACCTGGCCGAGCTCTCGGCGCAGCTGCGCCAGGAGGCGGCGGAGATCACCGAGATCGCCGCTCAGGCGGGCCGCCTCGGGATCGCCATCGACGCCGCTAAAGCCCTGCGTGAAGGGACAACCCCCGAGGCCCTGCGCAGCCTCGTGCTCCAACGCGCCAGCGCCGCTGCAGATGCCCGCGATATCGTGGCGGCACCGCCCTCACCGGTCCTGCCACAGGCGACGGAAAGCCCGCTCATCGCGGCGGCAAAGCGGGACGCAGCCGCGGGCAAACGCACCTGACGCCCAAGCTGCGCCTGGACCTACCTCCCGACAAACCAATGCCCGACCGATCCCCCGCCGCACTCCCGGCGGGGGATGTCTTTTGTCCCCCTGATACAGGATCGCCACCATGCCCGTTCTGACCCAACCGCCCACGATGGGCGATGTCCTCAAATACGAGGTCAACCCGAACTACACCCGTGAAACCGTCCCGCTGCTGGAAGGCACCGCCTATCCGGTCGGGTCCGTGCTGGGCCGCATCACCGCCAGCGGCAAGTACAAGCTCGCCACCTCCGGCGGCACGGATGGCGCACAGACCGCCGGGGCCGTGCTGCTCCATGCGGTCGATGCCACGCCCGGCGATGCCGTCGGCGTCGTGCTCATGCGCGGCCCCGCGATCGTGTCGCGCGCGGCGCTGGCCTATGACGGCACCGTCGATGACGCGACCAAGATCACCACCAAGATCAGCCAGCTGGCAGCCCTCGGGATCATCGTGCGCGACACCGCCTGATCGGGCCGCGAGCGCCGCCTCGTGCTGAGCACCGCCTCACGCTTCTGCCCTGTTTCCCGCCCCTCTTTCCCCGGAGATCTCCATGACCCTTACCCGCAACCCGTTCGACGCGGGCGGCTATTCGCTCGCCGAGATGACGCAGGCCATCAACATCCTGCCCAATCTCTACACCCGCCTTGGCCAGATCGGCCTGTTTCGCTTCGAAGGCGTCACGCAACGCTCCATCGTCATCGAGCAGCGCGAGGGCGTCCTCAGCCTGCTGCCCTCGGTCCCGCTCGGCGCACCCGCCACCGTCGGCAACCGCGAGCAGCGCTCCATGCGGAGCTTTGCACTCCCGTGGATCCCGCATGACGATGTGATCCTGCCCTCGGATATTCAGGGCATGCCGGCGCTTGGCGTCTCGGACACAGCCGATCCGCTGGTCGAGGTGATGAACCGCAAGCTCACGCTGATGCGCCGCAAGCATGCCCAGACCCGCGAATACATGGAGATGAACGCGCTGCGCGGCATCGTGAAGGACGGTGCGGGCAGCACGCTCTACGACTACTTCACCGAGTTCGGACTCACCCAGATCTCTGTCGACTTCGTCTTTGGCACGGCCGGCACTAATATCCAGGGCAAGGTCCGCAGCACCCTGCGCGCCATCGAGGACAACCTGCTGGGCGAGACCATGACCACCGCGCATGCGCTGGTCAGCTCGGAGTTCTTCGACAAGCTGATCAGCCACCCCAAGACCGAGGACGCCTACAAGTTCTACTCGGCCACCGGCGGCCAGCCCTTGCGCGAGGACATGCGCCGCGCCTTTCCCTTCGCGGGCATCCTCTTCGAGGAATATAACGGCTCGGTCACGCTGTCGAACGGCACATCGGAGCGCCTGATCCCCGCGGGCGAGGGCATCGCCTTTCCACTGGGGACATTCGAGACCTTCACCACTTATGGCGGACCCGCGAACCTGCTGGAGACCGCCAATACCGTGGGTCTGCCGCTCTATGCCCGGCAGATGATCGATGCCAAGGGCCGCTGGATCGACCTGATGACGGAAGGATCGATACTGCCGGTCAACAAGCGCCCGCGGCTGGCGATCCGCCTGCACAGCTCGAACTGACCGTTCAGCATGTCAATCTTCGCCATTGCCATGGACACGCTCTTCGGTGATCCCAACATCGCCCGCGATGCGGTCTATATCTCGGATGTGGGTGCGCCCCGGCTCGTCCGCGTGGTCACCCGTCGCGCGGACGACATCACCGGCTTCGGCGACGCGCGCATCTGGTCGGAGACCACGCGGATCGATCTGCGCGTGGCGGAAGTGCCCGCCCCGCGTCCCGGCGACCGGGTCGAGATCGAAGACGAGGCGTTTCTCATTCAGGGCGAGCCGGTGCGCGACCGCGAGCGGCTCGTCTGGACCGTGGACCTGAGGCCAGCGTGATCCCCATGAAGCTCAAACTCGACATCACCCCCGACCTTGCCGCCATGATGGCCGCCGAGATCAAGGCGGGCGAGAAGGCTGTCACGGCGGCGACGCGCGAGGCCGGGACCAGCCTCAAGACCGCCTGGCGCAGCCAGATCACCGGCGCGGGGCTGGGCATGCGGCTGGCCCGCACGATCCGAAGCGAGCAGTATCCGAAAGGCAATCCCAGCCTGAACGCCGCAGCCCTCGTCTGGTCGAAAGCGCCCAATATCGTCAGCGCCCACGACACCGGGCCGCTGATCCGCTCGCGCAAAGGCTTCTGGCTGACGATCCCGACGGCAGCCGCCGGCAAGTCGCGCCGCGGCGGCCGGATCAGCCCGGTCGAATGGGAACGCCGCACGGGTCTGAGCCTGCGCTTTGTCTATCGCCGGTCCGGCCCAAGCCTGCTTGTCGCCGAGGGACGGCTGAACAAGGGGGGCCGTGCAGTTGCCTCGCGCTCGAAGACCGGGCGGGGCCTGACCACCGTGCCGATCTTCCTGCTGGTGCCGCAGGTGAAGCTGCCGAAACGGCTGGATCTCGATCGGGATACAGAGCGGGCACATGACAGCATGCCGGGGTTGATTGTGGCGAACTGGGTGGACGGGCGGCGATGATTGCTGACGGCGATGCGGAGAGATATCAGCACATGACCCGGTCGCCCGAGTCATCGGTGAGCCCTATCGGCGTCCCAGCTTGCCAAATTCGCTGTCCAGCAAGGCGCGAAGTTTTTTCGACGCGCCCCGCAGGGCTGCGTCCACATTGGCGTCATTGTGGGTGACGGTCTGCGGCTGCATCCCTTCGGGACGCGCTTCGACGGTGCAGTGAATGTCGTCGGCCCCGCCCTTGGCACCATTCACATCGGACAGATGCACCTCGATCCGTGACAGACGGTCGGTCAAATGCCCGAGTGCGGATGTGACAACCGTTTCGGCCACTTCGGCCAGGCGTTTGTCGCCTTCAATGTTGGCATCGGTATTCAGTTGAAACTGCATGTCGGTTCTCCTGTGTGAGTGCGTTCACCCTCGGTGACTGGGTCGAGGCCGAAGGGTCGCCCCCGGTTGATCTCCCAGTCGAGGGCGCGAACAGTCTGAAAGCAGGTGTCATCGCGATGGCGGTGCATTGTAGTCTAACCGGCTTATTGTTCTTAGCTGAAAGGATTTCTCAACAGGTCCCATAATGGTTCTTCGAGAAGGAGCAGTATTCGGTTGCCTTGCCGCTTTCGATCATCGCTGCGGTGATGTCGCGTCCGTCTGGCAGGAAACACTGACCGACGATGCGCCCGTAGCGGTCGATGTCGCGCTGGCGGCACGTAAGTTCGTGGTCTGAGGTCAGCCGCGCAAGCTCGGCTGTGGCGGCAGCGCCTCCGGGCGCGGCGGTCTCCGGAGCGTCAAGCGCCCAGATCCGGATCCGTACATCCTGACCGCTGATCCAGAAGGTGTCGCCATCGACGATCCGAGTGACATGGCCGTTGAAACGGTCTGCATCGGAGATCTCGGCAGGGTCATTGTTGGCAACGTCCGAACCGCTGAAGTCCGAGAGCATGCTCTCAAGATCGCCACGATCGGCCAGCATGAAGAGGGCAACCAGGAGCGCGATTATCAGGACGCCCGTGCGCAGCGGTTTGCGCTTGCGGTGCCGCGATCTGTGCCGCGATCGAACTTGCCGTGTCAATGTTGCTCTCCCTTACTACCCGGTGGTGTCTGGCACCCGGACTGGGTGCGCACAAGGACGATGTTTCCAGCGCTGAGGCACCCTCAATACGCTTGCTGCATCAGGTCAACCGACCTCGCCCACCTATCGGAGCTCTTTCATGCCCTCGACCCGCGAGACGATCCTTGCAGCGCTGACGGCGCAGCTGGCCGCGCGCGCAGGCGCCGAGGTGCGGCGCAACGCGATGCTGCCGGAGCGGGTGCCGGCCGAAGGGCTGGTGATCCTGCGCGACGGCAATCCTGGCGAGCCGGATGTGACGCTGAGCCCGTGGCGGGCCTACTACCGCCACCGCGTGGAGATCGAGGCGTTCATGCCGCCGGGCGCGGCGGAGGCGGCGCTCGACGGGCTCTTGGCCCGCATCGGGGCCGCGCTGGCGCATGACGACAGCCTCGGTGGGCGGGTGGAGCTGATGACGCCCTCGGCGCCGGAGCTGCAGCCGGTGCCGGTGGAAGGCGGCGCGCCGTTTCTGGCGGCCGCGCTGGCGGTCACGCTGGAATACCAGGTCAGCGACCCGCTGAGCGGGTGAGCGCGCCGGACAGGCGCGGCCATCTCGAGACATCACATCTGCACATCACAGGGAGGATCAGCATGGGCAAGCAACGCGCCTATGGCGCCGATGCCACACTCAGGGCCGTGCGCGAGACGCAGTATGGCGGGGCCACCACGGGCCCGGTGCGGGCGCTCGACTTCAAGACGGCGGATCTGTCGGCGAGCATCCCGCTCGGCGACGACCCGCTGCTGGGGCGCGGGCGCAACGCGCAGGACCCGTATCGCGGGCTTGTCACCGATGAGGGCCAGCTGGAGATCCCGTTCGATCTGCAGGGCACCGGCTGGTGGATGACGGCGCTGTTCGGCGATCCGCAGACCACGTCGCAGGCAGCCGCGGGACGGATCACCTTCGCGGATAATCCTGTGCCGGGCGACACGCTCACGCTGAACGGCGTGGCCTGGACCTTTGTTGCCGGGGTTGCTTCGGGCGACGAGACCGAGATCGGCGCGACGCTGGCCGATACGCTCGCAGCGCTGGCCTCGGATCTCAACGCCGCCACTGATCCCGCCATCGCGGTCGCGAGCTACACGGTCGAGGATGACACGGCGCTGGTGATCACCCATGACGCCACTGGCCCCGACGGCAATGCCTTCACGCTGGACGCCTCGGCCGCACAGCGCGCCACCCCCACGCTCACCGGTGGCGGCTATCGCCATGTCTGGCGCAGCGGGGCCGACAGCATCCCGTCCTTCCTGATCGAGATCGGGCATCCCAAGCTCACCACCCCGGTCTTCTTTCGCCATGCGGGCGCGGTGCTGGAGGAGCTGTCGTTTCAGATGGGCCAGGAAGGACCGGCCAATGCCACCGTCTCGGTCGTGGCGCAGGGCGAGGAGACCGCGCATGCGACGCTGGACGCAAACCCCGCCGCCTTTGCGCTGCGCCGTTTCAGCCAGGGGCGCGGACGCATCGCGCGGGCAGGATCACCGCTGGCGGGGGTCACGGCCGGATCGCTGACCTTCTCCAACGGCATCGAGCGGGTGCGGTCGATCCGCGAGGATGGCCGCATCGATGGCGCCGATCCGACCCTTGCTACCTGCGAGGGATCGCTGACCGTGCGCTTCGATGGCGAGACGCTGATGGCTGAAGCCGCCAGCGGCGATCCGGTCGCGCTGGTCTACGGCTTTGCGATGGCCGAGGGCTATGCGCTGACCTTCACCCTGCCGCGGGTCCATCTGCCCAAGCCGAAGTATTCGATCACCGGCCCGGCCGGGGTCGAGGCGAGCTTCGACTGGCGCGCCGCCGCAGATGCGACGGGCGTGATGCTGGAGGTCGCGCTTCTCAACGATATCCCAACCCATGGAGATACCTGATGATCCGTCTCGACCTGTCCGCGTCGCCCGACTGGCTCGATCTCGGCCACGGCGTGCAGCTGCGCGTGGCCCCCATAACCACCTCACTGATGAACCGGGCCCGCGAGGAGCCGATCCTCGCGGAGCTGCCGGAAGAGGCCAGCGCGAACCGGCGCGGCATAGCGCTCGCGAAGGCGCTGGCGCGCGTGGCCGTGGATGACTGGGCCGGCGTGCATGATGCCGACGACGCCCCGGCCGAACTTTCCCCCGAAGGGCTCGACGCGTTGCTGGAGATCGTGCCGATCTTCGAGGCGTTCCAGCTGCGCTACGTGGCGCCGGGCCTGCATCTGGAGCAGGAAAAAAACGCCTCAGCGCCCTCGCCGAGTGGCACTTCGGCGGGGGCGCGCAATACTGCAACAACTGCCCGCACATCTGCCAAGCCTGCCCGGCGCGGCAAAACGCGCCGCTGACGCGCGAGGGCACACTGGCCTGGGATGTCGCGCAGGCGGCCACGGGACAGTTGCGGGTCGCCGAGGGCGCGGTGCTCGGCTGGGAGATGGGTGCGGTGCTGGCCATGGCCACGGCTGCCGGGCTCGATCCACGTGCGGCTGTCGAGCTGCTGCCGGTGATAGAGGTGGCGATGGCGCGCGCGGTCAACGCGCAGATCCGGGCGCAACGCCCGCAGTGAACACACACGTCGTCAAACTTGAACGAAATCGGGGGTCAGCAGGATGACCAGCGCGACCAAACAGGTCACGGTGCGGCTGGCGGCCGAGGGCGGCCGGCAGGTGCGCGCCGAGCTCAGGGGGATCGGCGCGGACGGCGCCACCGCGTTCCAGCGGCTGAGCTCGGAAATGGAAGCCGCCAATGCGCGCGCCGACCGGTTCTTTCGCCGGCTGCGGATCGCGGCCGCGGCAGGTGCTGCGGCCGTGGGTGCTGCGGCCACGGCGATGATCCGCAGCGGGCTGCAGGTCGTCGACAGCCAGGCCAAGCTGGCGCAGTCGCTGGGCACCACGGTCGCCTCGATCCAGACGCTGGAGCGCGCGGGCGAGCTGGCGGGCGTGTCGATGTCGGGGATCGAGCAGGCCACCAAGGATCTGACGCGCCGTCTCAGCCAGGCCGCGGCAGGCACCGGTCCCGCGGCGGACGCGCTGGACCGGCTGGGGCTGTCGGCCACCGAGCTGATCGCGCTGCCGCTCGATGCGCGTGTGGGGGCGATCAACGCCGCCATCGAGGAGTTCGTTCCCGCTGCCGAGCGGGCAGCGGTGGCGGGCCAGCTCTTCGGCGAGGAAGGCTCCATCGCCATGGGCCGGATCGACAGCGCCACGCTGCGCCAGGCGACGAAGGACGTGCGCGCCTTCGGGGTGGTGGTGTCTGCGCAGGATGCCGCACAGATCGAGCGGACCAACGATGCGATCTCGCGGCTGGGGCTGATCTGGCGCGGGCTGGCCAACCAGCTCGCGGTCGCGGCGGCCCCGGCGCTCGAGGCCGTGGCCGACGCGATGGAGGCACTCGCGGAACGCAGCGGCCCGGTGGGCCGGGCCATAGAGCTTGTTCTGGGCAATCTCGACCGGCTGGCGGCCACGCTCGCGGCCGTTGCGGGGCTGGTGGCCGGGCGCTTTGTCGCCGGGCTTGCGGTTGCAGCTGTCAGCGTGCGCGGGCTGGCCACGGCGCTGGCGCTGCTGCGCGGGGTGCTCATACGGCTGCCCTTCGTGGCGCTGGTGATCGGGGCACAGGAGCTGATCCTGCGCTTTGGCCGGTTGGTCGCGGCGGCGGGGAGCTTCTCCGACGCCCTCGATCTCATGCGCGGCGTGGCCAGGGATGTCTGGGACCGGATGGGCACTGGCGCTCGGGCGCTCGGGGCGACGGTGGCGGCAGTATGGGCGGGAATTCGCGCCAGCGTGGCCGACGGGGTGCAGGCCAGTCTCGATGCGGTCGCGCGCGGGGCCTCGCTGATCATCAACACCTGGCGCGGGGCGTTCGCGGCGATCCGCACAATCTGGTCCGATCTGCCGGTAGTGCTGGGCGAGGTCGTGACCGGTGCGGCCAATGCCATGGTACGCGGCGTGGAGCGAATGCTGAACGCGGTGATCGGGCGCGTGAACCGCTTCATCGCCGGCATCAACACGGTGCTTGGCGCATTGCCGGCATGGGCCGTGGGCGATGGCGGGCTGCGCATCGGGACGCTGGACGATGTCAGCCTCGCGGGATTCGAGAACCGGTTCGCGGGCGCGGCGCGCGATGCCGGCGGCCGGGCGGCCGAGGCGTTCACGCAGGCCTTCGAGAAGGACTACCGGATCCCGGATCTGGGGCTCGGGGCCTATGCCGCGGACGCCCGCGCCACGCAGGACGCCCTGCGCGGGGTGGCCGACGAACTGCGCGCCGCAGCAACCGGGCCGCTGGAGTCGGTCGAGGCGATCCGGGAGGTGCTGGCGCAGACCTCGGAGGCTGCCGAGGGGGCGGCGGAGTCGGTGGCCGGGATCGGGGACGCCTTCGATGGCGTCTCCGGTGCTGGCAAGGACGGTGCAGCAGGCGGCAGCAGTTCTGGCGGCGCGGCTGGTCGTGCTGCCGAGGCCGCGACGACTGCCGGCAACGCGATTGCGGCGGCGAGCGAGACGGCGGCGCGGGGCTGGAATGCGGTCGCAGACAGCCTGCAGGGCTATGCCGACAGTGCGATGGAGACCGGCCGGCAGATCGGCGAGGCGTTGGTCAGCGCGTTTCGCGGCGCCGAGGACGCGCTTCTGACGCTGGTCACGAAGGGCAAGGTGGATTTCCGCGATCTGGCGAACTCGATCCTGGAGGACATCACCCGCATCGCGCTGCGCTCGGCGGTGCTCGGCCCCCTCGCCAACTGGCTGGGCGGTGCGCTTGGCGGGATCGGGGGCGGTCTTGGAGGTAGCCTGGGCGGCAGCCTCACCGCGGCGGTGGCGCATTCCGGCGGCGTGATCGGCGTCTCGGCACTGCCGAAGCGGCAGGTGCCGGCCATGGCCTTCGCCGGGGCGGAGCGGTTCCATGGTGGCGGTTATCCCGGTCTTCGCCCCGACGAGGTTCCCGCGATCCTGCAGCGCGGCGAGCGGGTGCTGTCGCGCCGCGAGGTCGCCGAGGGGCAGCGCGGTGGTGACGGCGTCCGCGGCGATGGCGGTGTGACCGTCAACATGACGATCTCCACGCCCGATGCCGACAGCTTCCGCCGGTCGCAGGGCCAGATCACCGCCGAGATGAGCCGCGCCATCGCGCGGGCGCGGCGGAATCGGTAGGAGTTCCGATGACCGACTTTCACGATGTGCAGTTCCCCGCCACCATCGCCTACGGGGCCAGCGGCGGGCCGCGCTTCCTGACCGCGATCACCGCCACGCAGAGTGGCCGCGAGCAGCGCGTGGCACAATGGCAGCGATCTCGGGGCGAATGGAACGTCTCGACGGGCATCCGCTCCCGCGCCGATGTCGCCGCATTCCTCGCCTTCTTCTACGCCCGCCGCGGGCGCGCGCACGGGTTTCGGTTCAAGGACTGGACCGACTTTCGGGCGGCCGGGCAGCTGCTGGGGGTTGGCGACGGGGAGCAGACCGCGTTCCAGCTGGTCCGGGGGTACGACAGCGGTGGCGTGGTGCATGAACGGCGCATCACGCGACCGGTCAGCGGGACGGTCGTGGTGTATGTTGACGATATGCAGGTGAGCGCTGGCCTGTCCGTGGATCACGCCACCGGCCGGGTGACGTTCTCGACACCGCCGGATCCCGGCGTCGCGGTCACTGCAGATTTCGAGTTCGACGTGCCGGCGCGGTTCGACACCGATGCCGCCGATCTCACCGTGGAGACCTTCGAGATGCAGCAATGGGGCCGCATCACCGTGGTGGAGATCCGCGAATGAAGGCGGTGTCATCTGAGCTGGCCGCGCATCTCGAGGGCGATGTGCTCACACTGGCCACCTGCTGGCGGCTTGCCCGCAGTGACGGTGTGGTGTTTCGCGCGACCGATCACGATGGCGATCTGGCGGTCGAAGGTGAGATCTACCGCGCCCGGGCAGGGTATTCGCGCACCGCCGTGGCCTCCGAGGCCGGGCTGGCGGTCGGCAATGTCGATCTCGAGGGCGTGCTCGACGACGCCGGGCTCGACGCGGACGCGCTGCGTGCCGGTCTCTATGACGGCGCCGAAGTGCGGATCTTCGTGGTCAACTGGCAGGACCCGTCGCAAGGTATCCTCAGACTGCGCCGCGGCTGGCTGGGCGAGGTCATGCTGTCGAGCGAGGGGCAGTGGCGCACCGAGCTGAGGGGCATGTCCCAGGTGCTCGCACAGCGGCTGATCGAGCCCTACACGCCCGACTGCCGCGCCGATCTCGGTGATGCGCGCTGCGGCGTGGAGATCGGTGACCCGCAATGGACGCGACCGGGCCTCGTCACCGCACCGCTCGACGCGCTCTCGTTCACCGCCGTGATCGATGTGGAGGGCAAACCGAATGACTGGTTCACCGGCGGGGTCATAATTTTCACCTCGGGGCAGAACAGCGGCCGGGCCATCGAGGTGCGCGGTTCCGATCTGGCGACAGGCGATCTGGTGCTCTCCTTCCCGCCGCCCTTTCCGGTCGGAACGGGCGACGCGTTCGAGATCTATCCGGGCTGCGACAAACGGCTCTCCACCTGCATCGACCGCTTCAACAATGTGCTCAATTTCCGGGGCGATCCCTTCGTGCCGGGCACCGACAAGCTGACGGAGACGCCAAATGCCCGGTGAGCCAATGCATGATGAGCTTATGACCGGTGAGGAGCTCGTTGCCGAGGCGCGCCGCTGGATCGGGGCGCGCTGGAGGCATCAGGGCCGCGGGCCGGCCGGTGTGGACTGCATCGGGCTGCTGATCGTGGTCGCAGATGCGCTTGGCGTGCCGCATCACGATGTGACGGGCTATGACCGGCGCGCGACCGGCACCAGGCTGCTTGCGGAGTTTGCCCGCGCGCTGAATCCGGTCGCAATGCCCGATGCGCGCCCCGGCGACATCCTGGTCTTCGCCGAGACGAGCTACCCGTGCCATGCCGGCTTTCTCACCAAACGGCACGGCGTCCCGCATCTCCTGCACGCGCATGCGCTGCGGCGCTGCGTGCTCGAGGAGCCGCTGATCGAGCCATGGCTGTCGCGCCGGCGCGCGGCCTGGCGCATCCCAGAGGTGGTCTGATGGCGGTGCTGGCCATCGCCGGCGCCAGCGCGCTCGGCAGCACCGCGCTCGGGCTCGGCTGGCAGGCCGGCTGGCTGATCGGCTCGACCGTCGGCTCGCTCCTGTTCGGTCCCGACCAGCCGGATATCGAGGGCCCGCGGCTGCGCGATCTTTCCGTGACCTCCTCGGCCTGGGGCGCGCCGATTCCGCTGATCTACGGCACGATGCGCGCCTCCGGCAACGTGATCTGGGCGCCAGGGATCCGCGAGGAACGCCAAACCCGCAAGGGCGGCGGCAAGGGCGGCGGCGGTCAGCGCCAGACCACCTATGGCTACTACGCCTCCTTCGCGCTCGGCCTCGCCGAAGGCCCGGCCGGCGACCTCATCCGGATCTGGGCCGATGGCAAGCTCATCCATGATGCGCGCGGCACCAATCCGGACGTGTCGATCCCCGGTCTGGAGTTCCGGTTTCACGAGGGCAGCGAGGACCAGCTGCCCGATCCGCTGATCGAGGCCGCGGAAGGCCACGGCCGGACGCCGGCCTTTCGCGGGCTGGCCTATCTGGTGTTCGAGGATCTGCCGCTGGAAAACTTCGGCAACCGCATCCCCAACATCACCGCCGAGGTGACGTTTAACGCGCAGGACGCCTATCCGGCGCTCAAGAGCACCAACCTGCCGGGCGGCCCGCTCGACAGCGTGCTGACGAGCTACGGGGCCACCGACTTTCAGCGCCAGCGCCAGCTGATGCTGACCCCGGACGGTCTGCGGCTGTTCGATCTGCGCACGCTGGAGGAACTGGCGCAGGCACGGCCCGAGGATATGATTTCCGACGCGCTGGCCGAGGCGTTGAACCTCTACAAGGACAATTTCGGGTTCGATCACTGCTTCATCGGCGGCGACGGGTATGCCTACACTCAAGTCGGCATCAGCAACACCAAGCCGATCGTGAAGATCGATCTCGACGCGATGGCGATCGTGGACAGCTTCGGGCGCCGCAGCAGCAGCCTGAGCAACAACGCAGGCGGCTTCGTATCACTCACGACACTCGGCTGGATGCGCGCGCTCAGCCTGACCGGCCCTGTCGATGTCCTGATCGCCTCGGGGCGCTTCGGCGGCGGGCATGGCTGCGTGCGAGCCGACACCATGGAGTTCCTCGCCAATCTGCCGCGCATGGGGCCGGGGCCGACGAATGTCGAGAACATCGTTCAGGGGCGTG
>Ga0307945_1000503_pt1:0-5000 | contig 26883 bp, 31 predicted proteins | sample OrgLakmetagen228_FD_201818 | JGI IMG/M metagenome (GOLD analysis project Ga0307945, IMG submission 201818) | Saline water microbial communities from Organic Lake, Antarctica - #228 | ecosystem: Environmental > Aquatic > Non-marine Saline and Alkaline > Saline | place: Antarctica: Organic...
ATCCTTGCCCACTTAAGCGGAGATCGTGATCTGTGTGCCACTTGCCAACGTGAGGGAGAGGACCCATTTTCTATCATGGTCTGTCATTGGAAGGGATGCACAAAAGATAAGGTACGTGCAATTTTCCTGGATGTAAAAGTATAATATGAACCGTGAAGCGTTGAGCAGGTAAAAGTGTTGGTCTCAGCCAGTTAATAGTAATTTGGTCGAGGACACTGGAGCTAAAAAAAACAGAGTACTTGTTGTTGAGTTTCTAGGCAAGGGAAGTGGTGACAGACAATTACTACTCCATTTAAACAATTGCCTGCCTTGAGCAGCCGATACTGAGTGACAAAATGCAGTAGTCTGTTCACAGAGAAAATAAAGTGCTCGTATTGTTCACCCCTTATCATCAGGTGACAAAACCTGAGCGGGAACAAGCCAAGCGGTTGACGTATGGAATAATATATGGCATGGGGCTCCAGCGCCTTGGTGGGTGAAATAGTTTGATACAAATGTGTATCATACGTTGTGACCATGTCCTATGTTTCCAAACGCTATCTTACATAATTAAATCAACTTTTTTTATCTAAACAGCTAACGAGCTTGACATGGACAAAGATTTAAGCCGGGTGCAGAGCTGGAAGGACTCATTCCTTCAGCAAGTGCCAGGCCTTAGAGGAGCAATCGATTGGTCAAAAACGTGAGTATGTCTTGCGGATGTATTTTTACTTATGTCTTTTTGTGGAGGTAGTGGAGGTACAGGGAGCCACCCTAGGGCATCAGCGAGGACGGCCTTTCGAGTAACTCTGAGCAAATGGATGTGTCAATGAGTTTTGATGGACATGAATCAGGTCATCAAGGCACATCTCAGCAAGCGCAGGTGACCTGCACATGTCGAATGAAAAGAGCTTCTGCTTTGGTGACATGCTGACATGTAACGCTCATCAACTCATTCTGCGCTACTTCTTCTCTACCTTGTACCACAGGCAACTAAGGGAGCAGTTCAGGCAAACGGGCAGGGCAACAACATTTGCAGGCCGCAGGCGTGTATTTGCTGCACTCACGAGCAAGCATGGAGAGGTGAGTGTTTGGTGTTGCATTAAGCCATTGCATATGTAAATTACTGAGTTGTAAGACAGGGCAAAGGAAGGGAATAAGTGGAAAAGCGAAGAAAGTAGGGCGAGAAGAGAGAGGACCTTACCCTCTTCAGCAACATTTGTATTACTACGCGTGATTGCAAACAATGCGCGGTCCACAGGCTCGCAATGCTGCAGAGAGGCAAGCCATGTCTACACTCACACAGGGCAGCGGTGCAGGTAAGCAGAAGTTAAAAAATAAAGGGGGAATAACTATAGCAGGCAGTGAAAGTCAGAGGGTGTTCTGGGTGTAGACAGTACTCGCGACACAAAACTGGCGTTACAGCTGTATCCGCATGCTTTGTAGCTTCTTTCTCCTCAAAACTCTTAATTTGCGTTAAATCAATTCCACCTGATGCAAAGTGAGAGCGTGACACCAACCAACAATATTTTAATCGACTTATTTGCCTCTTTTGAAAAACTGCAGACTTGATAAAGTCTGCTATGGTGCGTCTACACGCCGTTTTGAACCTACCAGAGTACTTCAACGCTGCTAAATTGGTGCTCATGGTGGGTAACAGAGATAACTTGAAATTGGCAATGGCTAGGTGACGAGCATGCGTGTCTGTGCTTGTATGTGCGCCTGTGTTCTAAGCTACAAAGACTTTGCTTGCAAAGGTTTACCTAATATTTTTTGTAAGCAGGACCTTCAAAAATTGTGGAACTCATTGCTACAACAGCTTCTGGTGTTAAATCTTACGTTGCAAATAAATGTTGAATTGGTAAATTATTATCAGGATAGAATTTGATGCAAGGAGGACCTCAATGTTTTTAGTCTTGTCTCAGATTAACCCAATTCTGAGGTCAATCACCCATCTTCAGGTCCATGACGAGCTTGTCTTTGAGGTGCGACAAGATCGCTTGAACGACGTGGCTGCACTTGTCAGGCGTGTCATGGAAAGTGCGTGGAAGCTCAAAGTTCCTACACCTGTAGAGATCAAATTGGGACCTAGCTGGGGTCAGCTGGAAAATATCAGTTTAGGGCGCACAATGAAAACTGCTTAGTCTTTCTACCTGGCCAGGCAACAATTGCACAAGCACGCTCATATTAAAGAGTATAATTGGACTTGTTATTCTTGTGTTACAAACTGCTACTTTTATATAGGTGGACGTGAAAGTCCTTATCCAACTTCTAGAACTATGATGGCTAATTATTTGGGGGAAAAAAGGAGTGTAGTACTTTCCATGAGTCTTTTTCTTTCACATTACCATAAATTCTCACTTTACTTATTGCGTTCAATGCTCACATTTTGAATCGGCCAACGTCCATTTTTCAATTATTTTTTGATTTATATCAAAGTTTGTCCCTTGGGTTGATTCGCTCGCAGTGTTTACACATCGAGCATCATTAAGGAAGGAACACTGAAGTGCTAGCACCTTGAAACCCTTCATTGTTGTAAGTAAGTCTTTTATTATAGTGAGGATGCACATTTGATAGAGGTAAGCACTAGGCTTGCTCTTACTTTCCAGTGATCACTGCCATGCAAAAGTCCAATCATATATTTGAGGGAGGTTGAAGGCAAGAGGATATAAGGAATAGCGGCTAGACGGAAAGGGTCCGGCCATTTATCAAAAATAGAATTAACTTTAGAGCTGCAGATGCCTTTTTTAGGAGCCAGGTATAGAGAACACACTAGCAAAGCTGATCACCATAAACATCTTCTGCAGTTTGTTTCTAGAATGAAAGCTTATATAGGAGCGGCGGTGGCGGTCTGCACCATTTAATGGATGCAAGGCACAATCTCTCTCTCTGGGAGAATAGTAGAAGAAAGGGCTTCACATTGGGGATCACATGGTTGGGAGCTAGGAAAGGGTCTGCACACCAGCAGGGTGTTGTTCGGAAAGGTGGCATGTGTAGACCAAACTCTATTGGAGTCCCTTTTTCCATACGGAGGTTAAAACCTCCTTACATACCTCCTTAAAGGCCTCCATGGGAAAGGAGGCTATGGAGGCCTGTATACTTGACTTAGCTCTGTAAGGACCTTTATCTTTCCTAAGGAGCTCCCTAAAGACCTCTTTGTCTTTCTTTGCAGCCTTTTAAAGACCTCCGTATCTTCTAAACCCTGGTGATCTGACACCCTTTTATAATTTATATCTTGATCTGCACACTTAATCAGATCACAACTATTTCAATTACGCACAGTGACTGATCAAGTATACTTGCATATAGTAAAGTGAAAGTAAAATATTGCCTAGTGTAAAAACTCCCGGCATGGATCAAGGAAATTACACTATTATGGGTTGTGCCATACAGCATCCCACCAATCAAAGAGGAGAAGAAAGAAACAAAAAGAGTTTAAGGCCTTAAGTCAGCAAATTGCAATGGGTGTTGAGAACCATTCCACACACTGCTGTCTAACAGTCAAACAACAAAAAAAGACGGTTCTATGCTACAGTTTGCTGTAGGCTTCGTCATTACACCAAGCTGCCGTGGAGGGAGATCAAAACCAAAAATGGGCTGCAGGCCCTCAAAGAGCAAAACAACGCAAAGAAGCAAGTGCCAAGTCCGTAAGGCCAGCAGGGCCCTTACAACTATTCAGCCAGCAAGGCCTCTACAACACCCGCCCACCAAGGCTACAACCAAAAATGGGCTGTAGGCCCTCAAAAAAGCAACACAACGCAAAGAAGCAAGCGGCAAGTCCATAAGTCAAATTCAAGCGAGCTCAGATGGGAACACCCACAAGTCAAAGCACAAGCTGAGGGGGGGGGGGCGGGAAAAACAACCCGAGCAAAAGCAAGGCATAAAAAGGAACGCCTAAAACGAGAGTACACAGCACTTTATGCAAAGTGCTTGCCAGATCTCAGCCTACGCTACTACGCAAGAACTCCAGTTCTACAGCTGAAGCAGAGAACTGAATATTTTCCTATAAGACAACTCCTGAAATATCTGAGCACTTTACGTCAAGCCGGTATTCATAGCATCAGCACTGCAACTGAAACTGCTCAAAACACCTGTTCAAAACAAAAAATTGCATGTAAAAAACTTACAATAATCGAGGTAGTAATAACATCGAGTACATGGTGCAACATTTTTCACTGCAATTGAACAATTAGCCATAACCTGAAGAGGAAAGCATGTGCTAAAAAATAGGTTAAGGAAATCAGTATCACTCCAAAAACTGAAAATGAAAGGTCACCCAAAGTGTTACAAACTCAACTCAACAGTTCCTTGAATCGGCACTAGAAGTAAAACCTCACCCATCCTAACCTGCAAGCCCTACATTTGTGCAATTAGCGTACCTACATATTTTTTCTTCAAAATTTCCACCATCAACTTGACACTCAACTTTGTTTGTTTCTCCGTCCTTTGGCTTGCTGCCCCTCTTGTTGACCCCTGTCTTCCCTTCGACCTTCCTTATCCTCAACCTCCCCTACCAGCCTCGCACCACAGGGGAACAGTTATTTTGCCATTTGCTCAACTCTGTGAATGACGGTAAATAGAGTGAGTTGAAGTTGTGTTGCTTACTAGCAAACAAATATGAAGTGATCACTTGATATTTAGCACGACTTGTGATGTCTTTATCCAAGTAACACGAATAAGGTTGTAGGCTTGGCCTGAAACCAGCCGGCTTCTGAGGGCGTGCCTGTAACTTCACAACTCACAACAAAGTTGACAAAATGGTGAACGGAGCCATTCGCCGACAAGCCTTATGTTTTTGAGAAACACGTGTTCATGTCACATGCTATGCTGGTATTGGTAACATAACCAACATAATTTAAGGCCAGGATCATTGAAATGCCACCAACTTGTTTTTTTGAACGCCAAACGTTAGTATTAAGCCACTTAATGAGAATCAGGTTAGGGGTGGCTGTATTAATATTGTTATGTAAAGCGGTAGAAGTAAATGTATATGCAACATATAATGCATTATATGTGCAGTT
>Ga0307945_1000503_pt1:10000-26883 | contig 26883 bp, 31 predicted proteins | sample OrgLakmetagen228_FD_201818 | JGI IMG/M metagenome (GOLD analysis project Ga0307945, IMG submission 201818) | Saline water microbial communities from Organic Lake, Antarctica - #228 | ecosystem: Environmental > Aquatic > Non-marine Saline and Alkaline > Saline | place: Antarctica...
GTATGTAATGACTGCACAGGCGCGGGGTTTGTCAGAAGGAACATCAAATTAAGAAGTTACTTCACGTTATGCGAAGCTGTAGTTTTGTTCCTCGCATAATGTCACGGTCACAGAGGCCCTAGAACTTCCTCTATTCTTCATGCCGCTCCATTTCATTTCCTAGGCTGGCGGACGTTGAGGTACGCAGCACACACGTACGCTGTAGTGCATAGTCTCTCCTGCTGGAAGTCCCAAGCAAGCAGCGAGCGAGGAGCGCACCACGCGCAGGCTGTGTGTGTAGTGTGCGTGTACATCAGGAGTCAAAACGTGTGAATGGACAGGCTCATGCAACTCGTGAACTGAGGGAGCGAGAGGCAGGAGCACAGGCACGGCTATGCAGCAGCAGGAGCCTGCTCTTGAAGGAGGGCAAGGGCAGCACAGCACAGCAGGCGTGCTGAACCTTTTAACGATTAGGAGCACCCCCCCTCCCCCTCCCTCCTCCAACATGAATAGCCCATACCTGATGAGCAGCCTGCCAGCAGGAGCGCGTAGCCCAATAGGAGCAGGCCACGTAAAGCGCACGTCACAAGTTCTCAAACGAACGAACAAAAAGAGGCCTGGGTCGTCCACGCATCGTCCAGGTATGGTGTGCCCACTGCCCCTCACCAACAATCGCGCCTCACCACTGCCTGCGCTTGCCAGCTATCCAGCCCCACCCACAGCTGCCCCTCCCCACCACACACCAGCGGTGGATTTAAGTCTCTTCAAGCCAGCATCAGAGCTTTACCAACTGGAGCTGCTGCAAGGCCGAGAAAGCGGAGCAGGATGTGTGAGATCAGAAAACCAGCCTGCAGCAACAGGTTCTGGGGTAGCGGAGCAGCAGCTACTTGTGCCTTTCCAGACGACGCAACAAGAATGGCAGCAAGTACAGCAGCAGCAGCAGATCCCCCTCTATCGTCAGACGATACCAGCTGTCCCCCAACAGGAGGTGCAGCCGCACCATCTAAGCAGTCCACAGCAGCAACAACAGGAGCAGCAGCAGCAGCAGCAGCGGCACCAACCACAAGAGCAGCAAAATCAGCAACAGCAACAACAAAAGCAGCAAGAACAGCAGCAGGCCGAGCACAGCCCTTCTCCTCCTTTTGAGCACCTGACCTCCTTATTTGGCGCAGCAGCAAATGCAGGGCGATTAAATCCACTTCTCACTCCTCCGCCCCACATGCCAGACAGTGGAGCAGCCCGCCCCCCGTCACCAGCAACAGATCTGCAACATGAGCATACCAACACAGCACATTCCTCCCCTCGTTCACCGCCCCTTACCATCCCATACGCAGGTGGGAAATTTTGTGTTGCACCAGGTTCAAACACGAACGCCTGCCATTTTTGCTATACCTTGCTGGTCTGTGCATGTCCACCTCCTCCCCTTAATTCAAAACTGCCGCCTGTCTGCCTGCAGGTGTGATTGTTGAGCCAAGCTCTGCTTCACCCCGTGCCAAGAGGGCACTGGACTTCGACAGCTCATGTGGCACTCAGCCCAAAGCACCACGTCTTGCTGGAACGGATCCTGATCTTCATGAGGAGGAGCAGGGCCACACGGTAAGAGCAGTAGTCCAGCAAAGCTTTCACGTGTCTTTATTTTCATGAGAGAGATTGTGGCGATGCAGTGAGTTTTGTATCGCATATTGTAACGTTGTTGAAATGCAGTGCATGTTGTAATGTTGCAGCAATGTTGCATCACAACCAGCATGTTCATGGATTCTAATGGGCACCAGACTTTTTGCACATTGGCATCAAAGGTCACTTTCCATGTCCTGTAGCTTCGATCCCCCGTCCATCCATACCTAAATGCCAGTTCTCTTTCCAACAAGACTTAACACGCCCTCAATGCACCTCAGAGTCTATCACACCTGTTCGCTCCCTACCCTCCCTCACTTATAAATGAGAAACCAAAATCCTTCTGAATTTTACTCGTACTTTTTGCTTTGAGCACGTCAGGCACGTCATGATCTGAGTTCTTACATATCCGAGGATGTGTGCCGTGTCTATCGAGAGGAGCTTGGATACAAAGACGAGTTTGGTAACACGAGGCTCCTTTATGACTGGCAGGTGTGTACCTTCTTTTCCTCTGCCTCGTTTGTAAAAATAAGTGCAGTAGAAAATTAGTAAGCAGGCTGACAGTCAATCGTCCTTTATGCAGAGACGCAAACAGGCAATACAAGCACAGTCAGCCCAATTTTAACTAGGAAAAAGAGCACTGGTCGTATGCTTCTCACCCGTCCATCTGTGTGCGCTCGCTCTGAGTCATCAACTTCTTGTAACAAGTGCTAAAGAAGTAAGGTCGGGACTTGCAAAAGATTCAATTCATATTGCTCTCTGTTTTTTACCATCATTGAAAGCGTCCTGAAAGTGAGAAGTTGTTTGAACTTAAGGCAATGCCTATTTAATTACAGCAAATGGAGCATCTCAACAAAAACGTGTACCAATTCACAAGTTGAAAAGCAAGCAAGTTCAAGCAGCGCTTTTTTTCTTGAATAATGTTCGGCAGGCCAGAGCGTTGCAAGCCGCCGGCCAGAAAGGCATGAATTTTGTATTCTCGGCTCCTACCAGGTGAGGTAGTCTGGAATTCAGGTCTGCAAGTGGGGAAGCGCACAGGTTGGATAATGCTTCAATTTGCTCTCTTCTCAAAGTCAAACTTTAGTAAAACACGTGATAATCAAATATAGCAATGCATCAAAGACTACACTCTTCAATGCATGCTCTTCCTTCCCCTGAAACTGACCGCAGCTCTGGCAAGACAATCGTGTATGAGATCCTAGCTCTGCATCGCCTTGTCAGCACCAACAAGCCCTTTGTTTTGGTCTACCCTACCGTAATTCTGTGTGAGCAGAGGGTGAGTCTCTGAACGTGGATGTTGTCGGGGTGTGCTTGCATGCCAACGCAGGCCCATAACAGGTGGACAAAGGAATGGTACTGATTGATAATGAATTGAAACACTTATAAGGTCGCGTGCCCGGGGCACATACCTACCAGGATAATATAACACGGATATATTTTTCGGAGTTAAAACCTAGAGGCTTACTATGAGATTCTCAGTGTCAGTGTTCTAAACCGGTAAACACAAGTTTCTAACCGCTTGCATTCAAGATCTAGAGGTCCAGCCTGCTGTTCTTGTAGGAATGTATTTGTGTAATGCAAGACATTTCGGAGTAATTATTATCATTCCTCAATCCTGCTACCCAGGCTGCTGCGCTGGAAAAGCTGCTGGCTTGCATCACGATCGGGAAGAAGGTCAAGAGATTTTTTGGGGGCGTCAACTCTCCCGGTCCATTGCTTGAAGATGACACTGGTATAGGATATACATCGAAGTAATCTTCACAGCACATCAGTCATGCATCTCGATAGAACCTTGAAATCGGAATTGAGAGGGAAGTCCATGCCAGAGCAAATGTAAAAGAGGTCGTCACTGACAATCTAAAGCAGTTTGTTATAACAGCATTTGGTATGTACATACAAAATGCACAAAGACACATACACAGAGAAGAGTGTACTGGAGCTTCAGGTCTATGTGTTAGTATTACTGATGTGCATCAATCATTGAACAGAGTAAACATATCCATGACACACCGGTTTCTATGCACTTCCACACGGCACAGGTGCATTGGTGTGCACTATTGAGAAGGCCAACATGATTTTCAGTGGTGAGCGAGTTGCTTGATTAATTGCCGCATGGTTTGCACTTGAGATGGTAAACAGAACAAAACACGTTTGAATCCCTCGTATCCTAACCATGCATGGGCTTCTCGAGTTTGTAATGTCCTGTCGCAGCTAGCCAAGTGGTTATGTCTTGCTTCACTGTAACATCTGTACCTGTCATCAATCAGTCATCCTTGTAATTAGTTTCCTTGTGCGAATCCACCTTGCCTCACTTGCAAACCTCTATTGTTCTTGCAAAAAGCTGCCTTGCGAGAGGTGGCCTTGCATTTGATCATACAAGGTGGAGCCACCCACAGTTACGACAGAGGCAAATCTCTGCCTCTGTTCCCTGACACTTAGCCATCCACACATACCTGCACTCTGCCTTATGTGCATCTTGATGGCCGCAGTGATGATGGAAGACAGATCTTTGCCCAGCTTGGGAGCGTTGGTGGTCGATGAGCTGCACATGTTGGCAGATCCAAACAGGTAGCTGCTTGCAATCACCAAACCGAAATGTGTATTTCTGTCAAAGCAAAAGGACAGTCATAATTACACATATGTTGCATCAATAAAGAACGTTGCAGCATTAGAGAGGTTACAGGCACACATGATTGCTCTTTAAGTCGGTTACGCAACTAATTTCCAGGGTCTCTGCAGAATCAATAGTCTTGCATATTTCAGGCACGTTGAAGCTGCGCACAAACACGCTACGATTCACACATTCGCCCCGTCAATGCAGTGGCTATCTTAGCACAAACACACTACAACACACACATTCACCACGTCACTACTGTGGCTATCTGAGCACAAACACATGACAATGCAAACATGTACCACGTCACTGCAGAGGCTACCTCCTGGAGCTCCTTCTCACCAAGCTGCACTTCTCCACAGCAACCAACGCAAAATCAAGGAGTAAGGCAAAAGGAGGTGCAATTATTTGTCTTGTATCTTGTACAGCATTAAAGAATTGGCCTGACTGAATTGTTTTGGTTAAACTTGTTCAACATGACGATACCCATCACAAGTCAATCTTGTTTGATAGGCAGTAAACAATCACAAACGCTCCCTACATCAAAGCTCTACACGTCCAAACCCGCACAAACACTTATGACCGATGAAGCAGACTACATGCCCTTTTTGACTTAGATACCCAAAAATCGCTGGCAAAATCAACCCAAACCTGGAAAATGCTGATGCTGCCTGGAAAATGCTGATGCTGCAGGCACTCCAGCATCAAATGGTGACCAGAGGGTCTACGAGGGAGTTCAGGTCATTGGTGAGAGTCAAAGCTTGTGTACTTGCTTAGGACCTGATCTGGTTGCAGCATTTGTGTAAGGAACCTCTATGACGGATGTTGAAGTATTTGCTGCTGCATCTGGCCACGCACGGATCAGCTGTTCTGCACAGAAATACTAGTCTCGCAACTGGTTTGGAAAATTGCACTGTTGCTAAGTATAGAGTGCATTTCAAATGTGCTGCACGCCACAACGTCCCTTTCTCTCAAACTTGAGTGTGCAGCACATCACGTTTTGAATTGGAAAACCCTTTGCAGCCTATTAAGATTATCATGCATCAATTTTGCAGTGTGGGGCATCACACACCTGTGCTTGTTACTTTGCGCAACCTAATGCAGCCAGACACTCCAGACACTTGAGTGCTACATTTGTTTGACGCCTCCCTTATGTCTGTGTACAGGTATGAGTGCCACACTCCCAAACACAAGACAAGTGGCAGACTGGATCGATGCTGAATTTTTCTCTACAGAGTTCCGGCCCGTGCCCTTAACAGAATACATCCTGGTACGCATGTAGCTGACAGTACAAGTTGGTTATCCTCTCTTGTATAGGATGAGGCATGCATTAAAGTCGTAGTTTAGTATTCATGCCCACTGATAACATGGTACGCGTTAAGTTTTTGTGAACATTTCTCAATCGCATTTTGCGTCTTGCGTTGTCAAAGAGAAGAGGATTAAAAGAGCCTTACAGGTGCGAGGTAGTGTGTGATTAACTTGGTACATATCACAGACTTCTGCTCCCCATCACACACAATCACTTTTGCCTGCCCATACAATCCACATAAACACACTCACGCACCCACTCACTCACTCACTTGCACCTATACGCACACATGCACACATGCACACACGCACGCACACTCACACACATGCACATACACACAAAACACACACATACAAACATGCACACACACAACTCAGGATGGTGCACGCCTTTTGGACCCACAGCTTCGCTGTGTTCGCACTCTGGAGACGCCTACTCAGGATTGGGCACGCAACGATCCGCACCTGGTGTCTTTGCTGTGCAAGGAGACTACAGATGCAGGTGCAAGTGATCTTTGTGCAAGTGATCTCTGCTGTGCAAGTGATCCCAGCTGTGCAAGGAGACTACAAATGCAGGTGCTAGTAATGCTTGCTGTAATGTGTACAGGGGCCCTGCTTTTTAGACCACTCATCCGGCAAAGGGTGAAGAGTGTAATGGAAATCAAGCCAGCCAGCCAGCTCAAAAACAGATGGTCGACCTTGTTGCAAGCTTCATAACATATGAGCCAATGCATAACTTAGTATGGAAAGGGCATACTCTTCCTGACGCTTCTAAATCTTGGGAAAACAGGATCAATCGTAAGCATCAGATCAATGAGTGTCCACCCTCCTCAATTTTGCCGAGACCGCCGAATGCATCGTTTCTATCCCCTCTTGTTGTGTCACATACAGGTCACAGCATCCTTGTTTTCTGCAACAGCCGTTCTGTGTGTGAGAGTGTGGCTGACATGATTCACAGGGTCCTGGTGAGTTAACAAGCACAGAATTACACCAGGGGTTAGATGTGGTGACCACTTTAATGCTTCAAGCATGACTCAAACTATTGCATGGGTTTAATGCTTGCTGATCAAGTTTTGGAAACACTGTATGGAAAGGGCATCTTTTTGTATGCCTCGGACCAATTGATCGCTCTCTTGTGCATGCCTCTCAGACATACACTCATACATGTAGAAAAGAAAGGACTCCGCTTGTAGTGATGACACAGCCAGCATGATTAAGGGGGGGGATACATACAATAATTCAATATTCATTAATGAATTAACTTCAATGTGCACGCCTCTCAAGCATTTAGTTTAATATAGAACTGTGACCATTGCTGGTTTTTTACTCTCAACATTGATTGTAAATGAGCCCACTACTGAATATCACCTACTCTGTGTCATTGTTTGTACGTGTAACAACATCGCCTCTGCATGCAGCCTGACATTCCAGAGAACAACCGTGGGATTATTGGGCCATTCATTGGAGAGTCAGAACCAGAACCAGACGCGGTGCCAGCTCCTAGTTCGCGTGCCGCTATGGTGAGATGGAGTCCTTGTAATGTAATCTGCTTTGTGTTCAGACGTTCTTCCTAAAGTGCCTGTATGCACGGCGTTTTGCAGTATTGTATTTTGAATGCCGCTGGCCTGTACCTACAGCTTGGATTGGCAACTCACGTTGTGCTGCCTGTATGTGCTCCTTTTTGCAGGTTCAGGCATTCAGGCAAATACAGAGTGCCAACGTGGGTGCACACTCTGCTCTTGAAAGACTGATGCCTAGGGGAGTGGCGTTTCATCATGCAGGTGTGTTCGGGGGAGCGGAGGGTGCTGTGTTGCAGGGTGTGTGCTGTGTTTAATTATTCGTATTTGTCTAATTGTGTTTGTGTGTATATGTTTGTGTCAAGGTATGTGTGTGTGTGATCATGTACAAGGCTTCAATATAAATATTAGAATGTGCTGCTTGTGCAGTTCTGTTACGTTTGCATTGTGAAATGGCGGTGGATTGTTAAGGAATCAGGTCCTCGCAACTGCCCAGGAAAAGAGGGAGGGATATGTAAAGGTATATAAATAAATAGAAAGGTAGAAAGATTAAACTCAAACAAAGGAATAGCAGTTGTGAGGACTAAGTAAATAAAAAGATGAAGAAAGTGGAGAGGAACACAGATAGAAAGCATGAGTGATATCACTTTGCTTCACTTCAAGAACTGGAGTTCAAGTGATATACACTGAACTCAGCAGTTCCAGTTTCAATCTGAATGCTTACAAGAATGCCACTTTGAAAAAAAGCCCGTCTTCATTATTTTTCTACTGCACCAAAGAAAAGTTTCCTAGTCAGCCATTTAAATTGCTTCATTCAGGTGTTGCTTCCACATCATATCAGAGAAACTCAGTTACAACTGCATGGCTTCTTACTGTATGGAAGTTAGGGGTGTCCCTCCTGCTTCTCGCCTTTACCGCTAATGTTTTCGCTTTTCATAAAATTAAAGGCTTGTCTCGAGAGGAGAAGCACCTTGTGGAGGCAGCCTACATGAGCGGAGCTGTCAGCGTGCTGTGTTGTACTCCTACGCTCGCTCTTGGTGTCAACATGCCTGCACGCAGGTAAGCTGAAGTGTTCCAACGAAGAAAAACAGAAGATCTGCTCAAATAGAACATGCTGTAGCCGCACTTTTGTTGCAAGGTCAGGGAGAGAACACCATTTGTAAAAAATGGCACGCCGCTTAATTGTGCTGCTAGATTGGTGCTCAAGTGTTGCACAAGTTATGAACTTAGAGCAATTCAAAATGCAGGTATTACACAGTTATCTCAACAGCTGTATGTGCAATGCATGGTTGCCTGCACTAGCCTTCCTTCTTTGTGCACCATCAACAACCTAAAGGCAATCCCTGCCTCTACTGTAACATGGTTGTGGCATTATCTGCATCCAAATATCAGATTCCATTTGCACCCAACTTACCATTTCAAAACCAAACAATCGAAAAGAATGTACAGATATTGTACCAGAGGACTCGAGGCAAAAGCTGTCCTTGCTGCTCCATACAACCTGCAGGGTTGTCTTCTACAAGCCATTCATACCCACCCCCCATTTTCCTATCGAGAGTGCTCTATACAGACAAATGGCAGGGCGAGCTGGACGAGCAGGCATTGATGAGGCAGGTGGGACGCTTTGGTACTTATTTGTTTGACATGCTTTGTGCGCACTTTTAACAAGCACTTTGGTAATCCCTAAATTGCTCTGCAAACAAGGCCAGGTTGCTCTTAGTACAGTTTTGAGGTACTTTATGCGCAAGTCAATGCATGCATCAGTCGCACTTCCTTCTTCATATATTATAACGTTTAAAAGTGATGTATAGTTTGATATTGCACATCTCTGAGCTCACACCATGAGCTCACTCCAAATATCCAGTCACCTTGCTACATACATGCACAAAGCTTCATGATGAATTTAACTCAGAATGCCACTCGAGCAGGTGCTCGGTCATACACAGCAATAAGCCCAAAATATGCATAGTAAAAAGATATGCATCCCATACAAGGCTGCTTTAATACGATGAGTAGGGTTTAAAATAGTTTGACCTACATTAAAGGAGAAAGATGAACACTGCCGTGTTTCTTATTTTTAAAGAAGTCGGGCCCGGCAAAAGCCCTTAGTTCTAAATATCAGGTGCGTCTAAATATCAGGTGCGTTTGATCAGGTGCGTCTGATCAGGTGCGTCTGATCAAGTGCGTCTGATCAGGTGCGTCTGAAGCACTCGAACATCAACTCAAAAACAATATATTGGTTCAAAACCAGGCAACAAAATACATCACACCCAGCTCCCCCTTCCTCTATCTAGGAGTCACACTGACGATGGATCTCAATTGGAAGCACCAGCACAGGCACATGGACGAAAACCTAAAGCAAAAGCTTGACGCCCTTGAAGGCTTTTATGCCTCACCACGGCAAACACCAAACATAATACGCACAGCAATCATCCCTAGTCTGGCCTATGCTTTTGCGGTAACACCATGCTCCTACCCAGACCTGGATAAGTGGGATGCAATGATTGGAAGGGTGATCAAAAGTCAAAAGTAAACACAACTTATGGCGAAGCACACTGACTGCCATGATCCGTGAAGATGTCCATAGTTTTGGATTGGTGCCCCCTCCATCTACGTGGAATACCACAGGCGCTCAGCAGTAGCACACGTAACAAGCCTAGAAGACCCTTCTAAACGGCACAAATCTGTGACCATGCATCTCCTGACCCACCAGGCCGCCCAACTCAAGGCCCTTGCCACTACATTCCTTTCCACAAGAGATGGAACGTCGCTACCAATAAGACGGCAGCTCAACCTTCATATGCGAGCACGTCAACTCGCTTGCATCCACGCCAGCAAGCTCCACTTAGCCTTGAAAAGAAATAGCATGTTTTAAGACGATCTCAAGCTCAGAAGTCATCTCCGCCCGAAAGCCCCCCCCCCCAACACTAGCCACCCTCATCAATTGCATTACCAAACCGCTTATGGACCTAGGCATAACTGGCTTCCATAACCTCACATCAGCCAACGATAAATACATTGTCTCTGGGAAACAACTCAGAAACAAGTACACTCGAGTTTTCAAAAAGCACATCAGCTTGCTGCCATTGCTAATCAGCCTGGAACACAGGAGCTAAGCCCAACATCAATTGCACAAATACTCCAAGAAAGGAATCCAAAACGGTCTATCCTACTTAATTACCGCAAAATAAACAACTCCTCCTTCACAGGTCTCCTAGACACAAACATTAACACATCGGCTCATGAAGAGGTGCCCCCAAATCCCACAAACATCCAAACGCAACAAACTTTGCCCATCTGCACAACACCCCCACCACAGCCACGCTCAGCAACACACCCCACAGGCACCCCATTACAAACAACTTAATCAGAGGCCCACCACCTCTACACACAGATCCACCAGCAAATAATGGACACCCCAACCGATCCTCTGTTTTTGACGCACCAGACTTAGAGCCGCAAACATCCCCTGCCTCCTCTATAATCACAACCGAACCTCAAACAGAAATTTAAGGTCACGCTAACGTACCTACACCTTCATTTTTAGAAGGAATTACCCCCCAATATACAGAAACCAATGCTCGACCCAGGAAACGCACAGCACATGGCAACATATCCTGCACTGAGCTTTCCCAAACACAACACTCCCTCGCCACAACGGTGGAAGGGCCTCCACCTTCACCACGAACGGAAACCCCGCGCTCACAACGCTACTCACAAAGGTTATCCAACCAAACAAAAAGGGACCACAACTCTATAAGCACATCGCCAATACCACTGCCACAAACTACAGCTATAATTACTTGCCTCTCTGAGCCTGCACCCACTAATCAACTGGCCACTCTCTCTCAAGACTTACAAGCAAAGCGTGCACGGCATACACAAGATACCCTCCCCGGTACCAGAAAGAGGACACGCAGCCAATTAGAAAGTCAGAAACATACGCCCCTGACTCAAATCATAGACACTGTTGCTTTAAACTCACAAATAGTAATTCAGCCTACTGAACTACAACCTACAAACAGTCAGCCAAACAAACCCACCACACGCTCACAAATCACTAGCCACAACCACCATGCAACACAAGCGTTCACACAAATAATCACTCCTCCCACGCAGCATATCAATATCATCAACCCGATAACTTACCAGATACAAAACAACCCAAACTTTGAGATTGTAGACCACCCAGCACCACCATCACAGCGCAGACCCCAAAGGAAAAGATGATGTGAGATCCTCGATATACCCCATAACCTCTCTAGCCTAAACCTGACCCCCTTGCGCACCACGCATATTCAACAAAAACTCTGGACATACAAGAAGGATAAGGCCTTTTCAATGACACCCACAGAAGCCATCAACACACTATACTATGATGATATGGACATCCTGCACATAGATAATTGGAGGTTCGTCACCCCAAGAAAAGAGACAGATGATACACCCCAAAGACAGAAACAATACCACATATACTATGCCCCCATGAATATTGAAAGGTGGGCCCTACCTTCTTTAAATCAGTTGGACTAGTTCCCAAATCCAGTAAGACTAATGCCCGGAGCCAAATTAAGTGCACAAGCTGTGAAATTTGCTCCTAACATCTAGGAATTAAATCTCCAGACCTCTCCCCAACTTTTAAAGACATGTACATCTTTGACGTCTGCAACCGTACCTACCACTGGCAATGCTTGCTTATAACAAGCTGCTGCAACGCCACTGAAAGGGAGGCTATTCATGGGCCTGCCCTGCCTGTATCAATCTAGACCAAAATGAAAAGGAAAGCCGTATACACTTTCACAAAAGAGAGATTGTGGAAGTCTCATGGAACCCAACCTGAGAGCCAGAAGAATTACAAAACACGTGTGAAAGCTTCAAGCAGAGCCTCAATAAGTTTGAAGAGCATATCGCCGCACCAAACTTATCTCAGCCTGTACCAGATGAACACCTAACTGATCTTCAAAAACAAGGGTTCTCTGCCATCCAAGAGGGCAATGCGTACCAACCCTGCAATGTCGATCTTCGGAACAAAGTTAGCTTTGACATCCAACCCACCAACCCACGGGCTGACATCACGGCCACAGGGCATTGTGAGTACTGGATCACAACCATTGATCATATGGAGTTCCAAGAATAGAGTACCCTATCCTCCCCAGATGACACTATGCTTCCTGAAGTGTACACTGACACAGCAGCCTGTGTTTTCAATGTCGACGGAAAGTGTAAAGGTATGCTTACTCCCGAGCGCCTTGACATACTACAAGAGGCCTTTGACAGGGCAAAATGCAGCGGTCTACACGATCACGTCCAACCTCCTTCCATTAGCTTTGCACCAGAACTTGTAGGCCTCATTGCACGTAAAGACAGCTCTGCCTCTAAACACACGAACAAAAAAAACAGACTCTTTTGCACTGATACTCCCCTCCCACATCACCGCCGCCTTTTAAAAGTGGGCCCTGGTCACTAAAGAAAAAATGGCATCCTCCCTCGACCATGACCCCAAATTCCCCCATTACTGGAGTGAGCACCCAAGGGACAAAGTGTTTGGGGCAAACACCAATGCCTTCTCCTCCCGTTTCTCTGGGTTCTCCATCTGCCATCCCATTTACGATGATAAAACCATGCTCTTAGCAACAAGACACGCCATCTACCCTGCTGCTGTCAGCACAGAGGAAACAGCCACAATCATGCTCCTCCCTTCCTGGGATAAAAAATGACCACAAATCCGTATGCATCACTCTGCTGCAAATACCCACACATATGTAAATTCCTGGGCACCATCCCATCAGACCAACTCCAATATGCGAAAGTGGCATTCTGGAAAAACATACAAATACCACTTTCCAAACACTCTTGGGAATTGAAGATAATTGCCATATGGAACACCAAGGGCAGGGTCTGCCTCAATGCTCACAACAAACACTGGCTAAAAGAATTTGCCGAAGAAATCCCTGAGGCAAAGTGGGAAATCCAAAACATACATAACCGTCCCTACCAAACAGCCTTAAGTTCCGGACAACACTCCGGACTTAACAACTTAGTAAATTACCCAATGACCACCCTCAAGCCCCAGAAGGCCCAGATAAAACAAGTGCCCTGATTAGCATCGACCAACCTCATAATTGTAATATCGATGAAGCACCCCAAAACAGCTCCAGCCAAAATCTAACTCGTAAGGTAAAAGAGTGGCGGGATTGGACTTACACTGATGGCAGCCTCCAAAAGAATGAAGTAGGGCAAGACACCGGATCAGGTGTTTACCACCCTCACTTAAATGTTTCCCACTGTGTAAACCCAAAAGGCATGGGTATAACCAACACCATCCCACGTGCAGAGCTAGCAGCTATAGCAGCTGCAGGCACACACGGCTACTCACATATAGCCACAGACAGCCTTACATCACTGCACCAAATTAAAAAGCAGCTCTCACACCCGAATCTCCATCGCCTCCACATTTAAGGAGATGTCCTTCAATCCATTGCTAAAGCAATCTGCCAATCACCATTGCCCATTTACTTCTTCAAAGTAAAGTCCCATGCCGGTATTATCGGTAATGAACATGCTGACGCCCTTGCTAAAAAATCAGCCACCACCTACTCCGACATCGCTGACACCTCCATCAGAATAGCAGGCCCTGAGGGAAATCCCTTCTACAACATCCACTGGCTTGCAAAAGAAAACATAGAAAACCAAACACAAACCCATATTCATACCCATACAACAAACATGGCCCATTCTCCTCCCGCAAAGCTTTGGTACCTACCAAACCACCGTGACTCCCTTCAAGCACATATGCATCTTCTCCATAAATTGGGAAACGCCAAAATTGAAGCGAACTACCATGCGTACTACTAGACCCTCATAAAGGACGGCACTGCCAATGGAGCCGCTAGCAATGCTTACCTAACATCATCCAATGTTTCCTTAAGACCAAGTGTATCACTATGAAATATAGAACAGGCACCCTATATAATCAAAAACATGTGGTATTGTAAAAACTCTCAACAAGTCAAACTTGCCCCCTCTGCCCACATGTAGACAGTGCCCTGCACATCCTTTCAGGGTGGCAACACACGTAAATAATAACATGATCACCGAAAGACACAACATAGCATGCCGCATGATCTTTAAGGCTATCATCAAAACAGGCTCCTTAGGGTCATGCATTGTCTCCAAAAATATAGGCAGCAACGAACGGATGATCATGCAAAATCTCCAGGTTCCTGAAACAGCGAAAGTAGATTTGTTCCCAAATGGCTCTTCCCACCCCGCTTCCCAGATAAAGACTGATTTACCTCCAGCCACCCAGATTTTGTGCTGGTAACTCCCATCGCTGCAAAAACACAAAAACAACAAATTAATGTAGGGGGGTGGGTTCTTCGAAGTGGCAGGGGGCAATTGAGGGAGACTGGGAGCACCTCAGCTTCACAACCAGCCACCAATAGAGCCACCAACCCCAGACAGCATCGACCTAAAGACCTCAGCAAACCTCGGCGTGACATCCACCTTGTCAAAATCAAGTATTGTGAAGACACCAGACCTCAGAACCAGCTGAACGCTGCAAAGGAACAGCACAAAGAGCCCTGCAACATTCTCCAAGGAGCCTCTGCTACTCTCCACATCATCCTTTTGGGTGTGGGCGGCACCATCTACAACAATCACACTCTGAAGCCTTCCAAGAAACTGGGTCTTAATTCTCAAAGAGTTAAGAAGCTTGCCTCCAAGCTCCATGTGCACTCTGTGAACTTTGCTGCTAAACTTGTCCATACCAGACGTGCCCTTTCTAGTACTATTATCAACTTTCATCAGGAGCCGGTTTCAGGCCAAGCCTGCAACCCCCCTGATCCCCATTGATTTTTCCTTTCCTTTTCGTGGTGGAGGAGCGGAGGAGCTTTACGGTACTCGGTACCAAAGTGGCTCCTTTTCCTTAATTACTATGGGGAGTGGTATTCACTGCCTGCGTAGTTTTTTCTTTTTTCTTCTTCTCTACATATCAGGAAAGCTATACAAAAACTACACTGATCTCAAACTTCTCATCTGAAAGTCGACACCCTCAAGGACAGGAGCTGCTGTGGTAACTGGCACCTTATCACTCCATTAAGCTGAAGACTCGCAAAGGCATGTCGAGTTCACCTTGGACTGCACCTTCATTTATGCAACCAGGGGAAAGCATCCTCATTGCACAGACACGTCCGTACGGGCCTTACGCTGCTGCGTCGTTGTCCAAGCTCATCACAGAGCCCCTTCCACCCATCACGACATGTCTGGTTGAACATAAGCGCGGCATGAAGCGCGCACTGCTTGAGGTAAATGAGGGTATGCTTGTTGGGTTTGTTAATGAGGCCAGGATGAGGATTACATTTATGATTTGTTTGGCGTGGTTGGCTCTGAAAATAAAGTGCACACAGTGAAATGATACGCACGCTGTTTGGATGAGGACATGCCCGCACACTGATGGTTGATCGTGCATGTGGGTAAGGTCAGAAAAGAGCACTGCTTGAAGTGGGTCAGAGAATTAACGTTGGACATAGATCAACAGCAGTAAGATCTTGTTGTTAAGCTGTGCCATTTTTTTTACTAGGAAGCAAATGCAATCATGTGTAGGGAGAGATTAAATATGTGTCCAGCCAACACCATGCCAGTTCAGTGTAGTCAAAGCACAAGAAAGCAGTCACCTTGGGAATCTGACCGGTGCATGACTCCTGAATTTATAATTTGATTCAGACACCCATTTATGAGCTGATTAAAGAATCAGTCCCTGCCTGATCTCACATAACCCACAAGTAGCAACTTTTGATGTCGAGAACACCTGAAACGATCATTGTCCAAATGTGCTGGCATACAAATGTGTGTTACAGGCAGTGACGTGTGGGGCTGTGTCCAGTGTTGAAGACATCCAGCGCTTCATCATGTCCACCCTTTTGTACACCACCGACGGTTACGAGGTGGCAGCAAGCGCAACGATGACTGCGCTGAGGTTGCTCTTCCAAGGATCTGATGGCTTCATCCAGTGAGTATGCCCAAATAGTCTTGCTATGATATCGGCATGAACTTGTACCTACCTCATAAAGCTGCTTTTTTCTGCTTAAACTTCTTTGTCTGCTGTGTTGCAGTTGGGACCCCATCTCCAGAACCTGGAAGCCGACGCCTTTTGGCAAGGCAACCTGTGCGTCTGGCATGGACCCTGCAGATGCCTTGTACATTCGGTCAGTGATCTTTATCGGCGTAAACTTCATGTCTTCTTGTTTAAGCATGATCTAGCACAAAAAGGCTAAGTCCTAGACCAGTTAACCATGCAGTGATTGAGGTACCTTGCCCTTCATTTTATGGCTTTTGGTGTGCTGTTCATTTGATGGTATATGATCGTGCAAACACACAGGCATAGCAAAAACACGCCACATAAGCTTGACTTCAGAATCTAGATCAAGCTACGCATTGCATGGTTTACAACATAACGGCATTTGTCTGCTACCACATGCAGGCAAGACCTGGCCAAGGCAAGCAAGTCACTGGTCCTGTCACACGAGAGCGAGCTTCACCTGACGTTTCTGTGTGTCCCTCCAAACAATTGGGACTTCCGGGTGAATTGGCCTCGGTAAGCTGTGACCTTGCTGCCCTGTGTCACGATCAGGTGTGCAAGCAGCGTGGCCTCTCAGCAGCGCGGTCAGTGCACTGGTCTTTGAGGTACCTTTGATCTCTCTATATCTCTCTCTCTCTCTCTCTCTCTCTTTCTCTCTCTATCTCTTTCTCTCTCTCTCTCTCTCTCTCTATCTCTCTCTCTCTCTCTCTCTCTCTCTATCTCTCTCTCTCTCTCTCTCTCTCTCTCTCTCACTCTCTCTCTATCTCTCTCA
>Ga0307945_1000505_pt1 | contig 26876 bp, 26 predicted proteins | sample OrgLakmetagen228_FD_201818 | JGI IMG/M metagenome (GOLD analysis project Ga0307945, IMG submission 201818) | Saline water microbial communities from Organic Lake, Antarctica - #228 | ecosystem: Environmental > Aquatic > Non-marine Saline and Alkaline > Saline | place: Antarctica: Organic Lake...
CTATCCCGTCCACCTCCTCTCGCTCCTCAAATTCCTCCACATCCGCCATCCCTGCTGTAACAGGACTCAAAGGCCTTGCCCCTCCCTCCTCCTCCTCCTCCTCCTCCCCTTCTTCCTCTCCTCCCTCCTCCATTGCGGACCCAGGGCCACTCCCCTGTCCTCCCCCCTCATCTTCCTCTTCTTCCAACCCCTCCTCCTCTCTCAAAAATCGCACAGAGGGGGTGCCGGGAGGCCTTGCAGCACGAGAGCCGCTTGCCTCATCTGCGCACAACATACGACACTGTTTTAGTACCACGGACCTTTGCGCACTTCCATACTGTGGCTACAACTAGAATACTGTATCCTGCTGTATCCTGCACCACCCACGAATTAGGGTGTCAGGTCTATGCATAACGTGGGCTGCCTGCCCACCTCCCTTTTACGCCAAGCAGCACGTCATAATCGTGACGCTGAACCAGGCATCACAGTGTGAACACCAACAAGCCTCACAGCAAGCGAGCTGCTTTTCCCAAGCTCTTGCGCAAAGCAGCACGTCATAATTATGACACTAAACCAGGCATCACAGTGTGAACACCAGCAAGCCTTGCAGCAAGCCAGCTGCCTGCCCCCATCTCATGCCCAAGGCTTGCACACTAAAGCAGTACCACTGATTAGACACCACTATGTAGGTGCCAGCAGCAGGACAGCATGAAAACATCTTCACCCTATACCCACAAGCGCTTTACACAAGAGCATTTCAACAGTAAAAGTAGGCAGGCGTCGTAACAAGCCAACAGAGGAGTTGTTCACCACCAATGTCATGTGACCTGGCATTATATTCTGTAATATGGCGTAATAAAACAATAAATCTGGCAGAAACACTTCATAACATCCGGCCATGTGGGGTGCAATATAAACAGAGCACACACCTCGCTCAGACGGGGGCAACAGGAGTGGGCGGGGGCGCTCAGGCAAAGGAGCAGGCTCTGACTTCTCCTCTGGGGAAGCAGAATAAAAGGGGAGACAAGTGTTAGAGGATAGCAAGTGTAAGAACGAAAGAAGCAAGTGTCTGAGGATAGCAAGTGCGTTGTGTAGTAGTAGTAGTAGTTGTGACTAAACCCTAAACCCTAACCCTAAGTAAGAGAGCGAGTGTTAAGAGTTTGGGAATGAGAGGAGCAAAATCAGGGGCAGATTGCGTGAGAGAGCCACGTGGGTAAGGATGCAGGCTTGTTGGCTTTATTTTGGTGAGTACAGCAACGGGGCAGCAGGCTACACTTTTGGAGAGGTTTGTGCTGAAACTGCAAGATCGAGGGTGCATACCACCTAGGTGCCACGTATGCCACACACGTACACGGTGAGGCCACACACGTACGATGTGATGCCATGCACGTACGCTGTGATGCCACGCACGTACGCTGTGAGGCCATGCACGTTCGCTGTGATGCCACGCACGTACCCTGTGATGCCACGCACGTTTGCTGTGATGCCACGCACGTACGCTGTGATGCCACGCACGTACGCTGTGATGCCACGCACGTGCGCTGACACTTGGTAGAAAATAAGTACACTGACAAACGCTGCCCTACGCTGACCTATGCTGACATACGCTGACACTTTTAAGTGATGCCACGCACGTACGCTGACACTTAGGTTTAGGGTGAGCACAGAGTGTGGTGGAAGGTTACGGGCAATTTTGAAATAGGATGTCTCATTCAGGAACGGCACCATCTTTATAATCGGCCCCCCTCTGTAAGTGAGCTTTTTATAAGTAGTGCGATTTGCAGTGGACAAATGTCTGATGTGCGCAAGGGGAGCGCAAGGGAGGCACGCAAAAGGCAAAGTGGAGAAATTACATCAATCTACCCCTGTTAATAGCTAGCTATTCCTTTAACTCCATCACCTATGTCTATTTGTGGTGAGTCGCTTAAGCACACCACCATCACTGCCTGCAGCTCGGCTCTTAAACCATCTTGTCTTTGCCGCCCTGACCAATTTGGATTTGGGTGGCGTACATGCCAGTGCCTCCCGACTGCTTGAGCAGTGTGTGCGCCTGTGTTAATGCACTTTTCACGCTCACCCAGGCGGGCCAATTTGGACGCACCCCCTGTTTCTTTCAATTTTCTCCCTCCCCCAGCCGTACCAATTTGGACGCACCCCTGTTTCTTTCACTTTTTCTCCCTCACCTGGCCGTGTCAAATTGGACGCCAGCATCTTGGAGTACTTCTCGGTCTGGCCCAGTATCTGTTCCAGGTGCTTGTCCATTATGGCCTTCTTGCGTCCCTCGATCACCACCGCCATCTACGAGCACGCACACATGAGTACAGGTTAAGAGAGGAAGCGTTTATAAGAACGTCGTGCGAGATGCTTGCCTGGGCGGCCTTCTCACATCCCTTTATCACCACCGCCATCTACATGCACACACACATACGCTCACACACAAACACTCACACTAGCATATACACACTTACACAATCACAGACACATACACACACAAACACAAAAGCACACACTCACGAGGATACAGATTAGGAAAGGAAGCTTCATGAGAATGTCGTGCAAGGTGCTTACCTGGGTAGATTTCATGCATCCCTCAATCAAACAACACCAGTAATGAAAACATACACGGGTGTAAAGGTTAGAGAGGGGAATCATATGTCTGTCTTGAGGAACAGTAGCTTTGAAAGAGTGTTGCATTATGCAGCACATAGGCAGGCTATAAATAGACAATGCAGCAACAATTGCTGCACGTATATAAATATTTGTGGCACTGCGCCGCTCACGCCTCTTTCAAAAGTGCGAAAAGTTGCTGCACAAAATAAGGGTTGCGAATGAAGGAAGACACACAGGACGGTACACACATGCGTATACTGACCAATTTGCTTCATACGCGCTGTGTAACGCTGCGTAATCACCTCTTAGAGCACAGGTATACCCGCTCAGGATAGTGCAAGCACACGTCAATTAGCAACAGTAGGCGCGCACATGCATGACTCACAACTTTGCGTGCAAAAAACAACAACGCACCCAGTGGTGACCAAACCCTGCGCAAAAAACAAAGTCACGAGGCAGGCGACTCATAACGGCACACACCTTTGTTGCCACCACACGCTGCGCTTTGGCCCAGAACGTGGAGGACTGCAGCGCAATGAATTTGGCCTTCTTGCGAATAGCCTCCTGCTCTTGCCGCTCCCGCACAACCTGTGTGTGTGCGTGTGTGCATGTGTGTGTATGTGAGTGTTTGAGAGCGCGTGTTGTGAGTGCGTGTGTGTGTGAACCTGTATGTGTGTGAACCTGTATGTGTGTGTGCGTGTGTGGAAATAAGTGTGTACGTGTGTATGTGCGTGACAGTAAACTAACATGTGTGCACGTGAATGTGTGCATCTGCAGCAGGAACAAAGGCATCACGGTAATTTGTTATACAGAAACAGAGGCTCATATGTGCGTGAACAAAAGACATGCATACTTGACAAACTCAACACAATGTAGAATGAAACCACATTGACATACAAACTCCAGTCCTTGCCGCTTGCACCCAGACCGTTTACAAGCACATTGTTTTCAGGATATTCTTGCAAAAAAAGCTTTGTGTTTCACATCCAGAATGCTTTCAAGCACAAAATTGTCAGGACTGGGTCGCAACAACACAGCTTAATTTTCCTTCCTCGCGCTAAGAATGCTTGCAAGCATGGATTTTTCATAACTAAAATGCAGGTTTTAAATGGAACCTGGCTCTGAGTGTATACAGGCACGTGGTCACACAATTGAGTAGAGACCTACCTGTCTGGCCTCAATGCCGAGGTTGCTTTTGCTGATTGTGTTTGCCAGCCGCTTTGCTTTGGTTAAACGGTCCTTGCGCTCCCTGTGTGCGGGTGAACATAGTGCGTGATGCACGCGCATGATGCACGCGTGTGAGGAGTATGTATGTGTGTTTGAGTGCGCACGCGTATGAGAGCATGGGCTACGTGTACTGGTGTTATAGGATGGGGAGCATGTGCATACATATCCGCACACAAAAGACATTGGGTGGCAGCAAACACCACTTGGTTGCATGTGAGCTCGATGCAGGTGGGGCATCAGTTGAGGATGCGTGCAGCAGGCATGAGCAGCATGCTGTGCTTGATTGGAGAGGAAAAGCATTGACAAGTGGGCGCCACCGGTAGGCAGCACTCCACCTTTGAAAAAAAAGTGTGTATTATAAATTGCCCTTATCACGGGCATGATTGTTATGCAGCTGTTGATGCTGTTGTTATCCTTGGGAAAGGCTTCCACACGCACACACACACACACACACACACAAACACAAATATACACACACGTACACACATACATGCACACACGCATATGCACTCACAAGCATATACACAAGCGCGCACACACACACATACACAAACCTCTGGAAGTCCTTGGCCAGCCACTCCATCTCTTCCAGCACATGGTCCCAGTGGCTCTTGACACGCTTGGGCACAGGACACGCGGGCAGGTTCTGCTTCAGACGATTCCTATTGGCCACCTTGCCTTGACCCATCACCCAGTCGCGGTAAGCCTCCTGCGGTGGTTGGTGTGTGTTTGTTCGTGCGTGCATGAATAAGTACGAGCATGTGTATGTGTGTTTGTGTGTAAGTGTGTGTGCGTGCGTAGACGCGTATGTCAGACATTGTGTGTGTGTATATGTGTGTGTGTGTGTGTGCACCTGAAAGCACGTGCATTTAAGTATCGTATGAAATTATTTTTCCCTGTCTTTTGACCTGGCTGCCTTTTGTCTAGGCCAGCCCCCAGAAAGGTCACGATGAGCTTCCTGTGATAGTATGCATGCATACACTTGCAGGTGCGCATGAATGGATATTTCCTTATGTCAACCTGGCTGCCTTGTGCCCGAAGACAGCTCCCTGGATTTAGTCAGTAATGTGCATGGCCACACTAACGCACGCTCATGTTTTGAGTTTTCACAAGCTTCCACGCATGCGTATGCCGTCTTTCTAGTTTAGAAACCCTCCCTGGCAGTCCTGTAAGGCACAGCTACAGGTGCCAAACAAATTGCTTCAGGCTGCTGCACAGGTGCAAGTTTGTGTAGATGCAAGTTGGACATGCACCACTCCATAGGAAAACGTACATGGAATTCAGTGCACGCATGAATACATACATACAAATACAGTGGATACATACATACACACGCGTATCACTCGTTACACACATGACTATACAACCCTATAACGCCTAATACGGCACGCCCTAATAATCTTATTTTTTGTGACCCAAGCACACACACAATCACACATACACACACCTGGTCCGCTGCAGCATCGATGCCCTCGTCCGCTGCCAGGCCTCGCATGTAGCGCGCTACCTCAGGGGTGTTAAACACACGTGCCACAGGCTTCTTGTGCCTCCCTCCCCCCCTGCCAGCACCCCCCCTCCACCCTCCCCTGCCAGATCCCCCCCTCCCTGCTCCCGGCAGCCCTGCAGCCCCACTGCCTCCTCCGGACAGCCGGGCTCCGCTCCCACGCCCGCTCGCTTTCTTTGAGGACCCTGCACCACCCGCAGCCCCTCCCTCCATGCTGAACTCGTCGTCATCATCGTCATCATTGTCATCATCCTCTTCATCCTCCATATCAGGGGGATACTCCTCCTCTTCATACTTCACGGGCGCGTGCTGAAGGTGTTGATGCTCAAGCCCAACCCCTCCACTTCCGCCTCCCGGCGCTGCCTGGGATGCTGACAGCGCTTGCCATGCTGCTGCCAAGTCCTCTTCCTTCACACCCACCTCCTTCACACCCACCTCCTCCATCTTAATCTGGCTGCCGTTGCTGGTCGGGAAGCCAAAGAAGTCGACGGGGTTGCCTGAGATCATGTCAATGTTTGGCAGGTCAGGCAGCTCCTGCTGCTGCTGCTGCTGCTGCTGGTTGATGTCCATGTGCTTCCTGATGCTACTGCTAAAGGCCCGTCACCGCTGTTGCTGATGCTGCTGTGAGTTCAAGTCCCTGGGGAAGAGGGTGCTCCTGGCACTGTCCCCTGGCACAAGCTTAGGAGCGGAGACTGCACAAGCTATGTAGCATGCTATGAGAGGGTTTAGCCCTGCACGAGCTGCACACAGGGGGAGGGAAGGCAGTGTGTGGGAAACAGCAGGTTGTTTAGACTGCACCGACAGGTGCACACAGGAGAACAGTGGAGGGAAAACGCCGCATGGTCCCCCCACAAGAGAGAATATCAGTCTAATAATATTAATCATTCCGCCACGCCGAAGAGGGGGCCAAGAAGGAAGCGCAGGAGGCTAGAACAAGCAAAACAAGCCTCTGAAATACTCTTGCTCGGCCATCACGCACACACACGTAGACCCGTACAAGACAACTATCGTGAAAGGCATGTGTGTGTGTTACCCACCCTCACCTCCGACCAAGTGCGAGGATGCCCGAAACAGAGCGTCAAATTAACATCCCTTCTTTTCTGTAGGCGGGTTAAAACATATAACATTTAAAAACCTATGAGTGCTTGCCTTGATCGCATTGGCTACTTTTGAGACACCGGTAGCTAGGACTGCTAGTTTTGAAGTTGAACTCAAGAAGTTTGAGTTTTGAAAGAATGAGGCTGTCTGTCAGTCCTTTGGCAGGGCAAAAGTTTGTGTGCACCTCCCCGGAGAGAACAACACACACCCAGCGCCCCACCTGCTCACAACCCTTAAGAAGTCACAGAAGATGCTGGGCCAGCCATTTCTGCCCGCGAAGTGGATCTGACAAGGCACGTTGTGTGGCTTGCCTATTCGTGCACGGTAGAAGAGCACACACACATACACGCACGCACACACTCACACACACACACATTGCATGCGCACACACACACACACACACACACACACGCACACACACACACACACGCACAAATACAGTCAAAAGCACGCAAACACAAACACAAAAACACACACGCACTCGCACACGCACAAAATTACTCTCTGACGTTCCAAACTCAGCAGACCCAGCAAACAGAAGCAGCACCACCAACATCCCAGCCTTCAACATCTATCCCACCTCCCACGCAACCTGCCATGGCCGCATCCAGTGGAGGCGTCAGTAGTGGGGCTGGAATAGCGGGCGGTGCTGCTCTAGCTGCGGTGGCCGCATTCACGATTGGTCGCCTCCTCTCCGCCCAGGTATTGGTGTGGGTGGGTTGTGGGTGTGCGTGTATGTGTATGTGTGTGCGAGTGCATATGCGTGTACATGTATGTATGTTTGCATATGTTACCTCACCACCAGCTTTGTAGGTGAGGGGGTTACTAACTTCATCCCACGCAAGCTTGGCGTGCGTGACGTGCAGCTTGACCTTCAGGTGGGCGCTTTGCTTGTTTAAAAGTCACGAGTGACTCATTAGCACTAATTAAATGGCATCGCAAGGCTCGTCTGCAATTATAACTGCCCCCTTCCACATACTTAAGAGCTCGCAGCCATTCCAATATCTAGCACAACTCAAGATCAACCTTGATCCAACATCTTGGCCTTACAAGTTCACAGCAACCCAACATTGTTCTTCTTTTGTGTCTCGATCCCTTATTTTGGTTTGAGGCTACTACCTCATCCTCATAGGTGAGCAGCCATTCCAAGTCGAATGCTTTCATTATCCATACTCGACAATACTGTCCAAGGTAAACTAGGCATAACAACATCTGGACCCCAGCATGTTGGCACAAGGATCCTGAACTTACCCCAGGAGTAGGGTTGGCCAGAAACGTATAAACACACCGTACATGACCATATTGATGGTAATATCCCTGCTAGAAAAATCGTGCATACATCAAATACTTACATATAATGTTTTTGCCATCTCACCCCAGGAGCCCTCCCTAGTTACCTTGGAGCAGATGGCCGTGCCCTTGGAGGCCGCCCTCAGCAACGGCAAGCCCACTGTCATGGAGTTTTACGCAAATTGGTGAGCCTTGAAATTTGGGTGCTGTTTTAGGCAAACCCCTGAGCTGTTAGATGTAGTGACAGGCAATTCGGCCTCTTTTTGCTAGGAGGTGTAGGGTTGGCTAAAACCATGCGTACATATATACAGTGTTTGTACGGTACATACATACATATGTATACACCGTATATACGTACATGTATACACCGTATATACGTACATAAACTATACACTCAGTATGTGTATACGGTACGTACATACATACGTGTATACGGTGTTTGTACGGTATTTTTGTCAGGGATTTTACCATTTATGCGGTCATATACGGTGTACATATATGGTTCTGGCCAACACCTATGAAGGTGTGAGCAAAGTCAAGGCAGAGTGGCTCTCTCAAGTACATGCACTTGTGCATTCTAGCAAACTGGTGCGTGGTACACGCTCAGTCTGGTGCTTGAATTGCTTAGCCTTACTCAGCATGGTCCGGTTTGCAGTGCCTATAAGGTGGTGTGAGCAAAGTTCAGGTCGCGTTTTATGTGCACATGCTACGCATCTGCACAAATGCTGTGCACCAACGAAAGTGTACTCCAAATTTTGGTTTTAGGTAGTTGGCAAATGCAGACATAAAACTGCTGACTGGTGCTCACTGACTAATGGGTTTGTGTATTGCATTTCATGCCTGTCATGCACTGCAGCACGTGGGCTGCAGTACGTGTAGCCTGACGTGTGGTGCTCTGTGTGCCTGCAGTCTGTGAACGTAGTTATGATGGCTAGCCTTTGGATGAGAGGCCTGTGTAAAGCAGGGTGTCTGTTGTTGGCGTAGACACAGTGCTGTATGCAGACCTGTGAGCTTCAGGCTTGGTAATATTGGTGCAAGCGGTGGTGCATGCTGCTGTGAGGCCTAACATAGCCCCCTCTCTCTCTCTCTCTCTCTCTCTCTCTCTCTCTCTCACACACTCTCTCTCTCACACTCTCTCTCTCTCCCTCTCTCTCTCTCTCTCTCTCTCTCTCTCTCTCTCTCTCTCTCAAAAACTGCCTGTCACCACGATCTCAGGGAGTTACGTGCGGTCTAATACTCGGTGATTTGAGAGAGTTTTGTGCGGTCTAATGCGCGGTGATGCAAAGGGAGTTTTTTTAAGAAGTCGATTTTTCCTTTTGCTGGATAACCTGTCCGATATGGTGTGTATGAGCGCCAAGAAAGACTGGCTGCAGGGGAGTCGCACTGCCATTTCTGTTTTTATTGGTCTTGAACTTCCATACTCTGCTGACTTTGTGCGTGTGCGCTCTTAAGCGCAAGTTAGATGTGCGCCAGAAATCTGGCTGATGCTTTTGTCACGGCACGTTTGCTGACTTTGTGTGCGTGTATGTGTGTGTGTGCTCTCAGGTGTGAGGTGTGCCAGGATCTGGTTGCAGATGAGTACCAAGTGGAGAAGGAGTACGGAGACAGGTGTGTGCAGGGCCTGGAATGCGTGGACATTCAACGTTGACATTATAGGTTTTGGTTATCCGGTGCCATGTTATAACTATATAATCATAATAATATACACAGCGGACGACGCATATATATATTTGTCGTTCTCCGCCATATTACCAGAACATTCTCTGGTTTTAAGGGTCGTAGTTGTTATACCATCCTTTTCCTTTCCAGGGTGAACTTCGTGATGCTGAACATTGAAAACAGCAAGTGGGCCCCAGAAATTGCGGACTACCGGGTGAAGGGCATCCCGCACTTTGTCTTTTTGGACAAAAAGGGGGAGCCACTGGCCGCAGCCGTGGGGCGATTGCCTCGCCAAGTTCTGGAAGGTGTGTGGCTGTGGGTATAAGTGGGTGTGTGTGGGGGGGGGGACATGATGTTGGAGGTCATGTGTTCACTACCAGTAGTAATATGATACAATTTTCAGGCCGAAGGCCTGTGTGCGCGTACAGCTGCTTTCCATATCCAACCAGCTGTGGGTGCCCTATGCAGCAGGCGCTGGTATTTCTCACAGTCCGTTATTGCCAACAAAATCCCCCTCTGTGTCTGCAGTCTGGTTGCTCCGTTTACCCAATGCAACTTCGATGCTGGCACGATTTCATTCCCATGTCATGCTTGGCCTTCATTTTTCCTGTTGGAGACCGAGCAGCCTTTGTGACCCAAACTATTGAAATTTCGATTTCATGCCTCCCCTAACCCAGGAAATGTGGAGGCCTTATCCCAAGATCAAGCGCAGCTCCCGTTTGCAGCAGTTAGGGGGCAGACGTCTTCAATGAGTAGACCTGATGGGCAAGCACCTAAAGTATCTGCTCCTAGGGACCATGCATAACGAGAAGGACAGAACCGCGGCCGATTTCAATTGACCGCAACAATTTGTCTTTTGTGTGCTCTCTCTCAATTGAGTACTAGGCTTATGTACCAGCATCTTCGGCTGAGGCCTTTTCTTTTTTGCGCATTTTCACGTAATTAGGGTATGCGTGTGGTACAGCAAATTGCATTTCCTCTGTATCATACTCTAGTATCATACTCACCTTGCTGCGCATGAGCTTTAATTGAAAGAACTCAATCCTAAACGCTCATTCATCTGATAGTATTTCTGAAGGTGATGTCAAAGGTTTTGTTTTACAACATAACTCAGAGGTTTACAAATTCTTTGGTGCAGCTGTCGACCTTTTTGATTTATTTATTTGTTGGGACCTATAGGTTGAGCAGCCATGCCAGGCCGGAGGCCTTTGCAATCCAAACTAACCTAAAAGCTCCCCCTTTTATGCTCATGCCATGGCCTAAAATGCGGTGTGATAGAATGATGAAACGCTATTTGCACGCAGTGCGTTGCTTGACATGCGAAGCAATTGGCTGAATAATTTTGTTTCTTACAACACCTGGCTGACAGACCACACGCTTCCATACCTCACTGGCTCCGCCAGGTTATTGAGCAAAACAAGCATCACCCCACCAACTGTCAACCAACCGACAAGTACCACATAATGTCGCTGCCACCCATATTGCGTGACAGCCCTGCAAAACAAGGTATCTATACAGGAGAGAGGACTTTTAATCTTACAGCTAAGTAGGCTATCCGAGCTAGTGTGGTTTTAAAATAAGACCAACAAAAACGAGCAACAAAATCAAAGACTCTTTCTCCCGGATACTTCCCTCCCACATCACCGCCGCTGCCTTTCAAAAGTGGGCCCTGGTCACTAAAGAAAAAATGGCATCCTCCCTCGACCATGACCCCAAATTCCCCCATTACTGGAGTGAGCACACAAGGGACAAAGTGTTTGGGGCAAACACCAATGCCTTTTCCTCCTGATTCTCTGGGTTCTCCATCTGCCATCCCATTTACCATGAAAACACCATGCTATTAACAACAAGACACGCCATCTACTCTGCTGCTGTCAGCACAGAGGAAACAGCCACATTCATGCTCCTCTTTTCCTGGAATAAATATATGACCACAAATCCCTATGCATCACTCTGCCGCAAATACCCACACATTTGTTAATTCCTCGGCACCATCCCATCAAACCAACTCCAATATGCGAAAGTGCCCTTCTGGAACAACATACAAATACCACTTTCCAAACACTCCTGGGAATTGCAGGTCATTGCCATATGGAACACCAGGGGCAGGGTCTGCCTCAATGCTCACAACAAAGACTGGCTAAAAGAACTTGCCAAAGAAATCCCTGAGGCAAATTGGGAAATCCAAAACATACATAACCATCCCTACCAAACAGCCTTACTAGGTTCCGGACAACACTCCGGACTTAACAAATTTAATAAGCTACCCAATGACCACCCTCAAGCCCCAGAAGGCCCAGATAAAACAAGTGCCCTGATTAGCACTGACCAACCTCATAGTTGTAATATCGATGAAGCACCCCAAAACAGCTCCAGCCAAAACCTAACCCATAAGGTAAAAGATTGGCGGGATTGGACCTACACTGATGGCAGCCTCCAAAAGAATGAAGTAGGGCAAGACACCGGATCAGGCGTTTACCACCCTAATTTAAATCTTTCCCACTATGTAAACCCAAAAGGCATGGGTATAATCAACACCATCTCACGTGCAGAGCTAGCAGCTATAGCAGCTGCAGTCACACACGGCTACTCACATATAGCCACAGACAGCCTTACATCACTGCACCAAATCAAGAAGCAGCTCTCAGACCCGAATCTCCATCGCCACGCACCACATCCAAGGAGATGTCCTTCAATCCATTGCTAAAGCAATCCGTCGATCACCATCGCCCATCCACTTCTTCAAATTTAAGTCCCATGCCGGTATTATCGGTAATTAACATGCCGGCGTCCTTGCTAAAAAGTCAGCCACTACCTACTCCGACATTGCAGACACCTCCATCAGAACAGCAGGCCCTGAGGAAAATCCCTTCTACTACATCCACTGGCTTGCAAAAGAAGATATAGCTAGAAATCCAAACACAAACCCATATTCATACCCATACAACAAACATGGCCCATCCTCCTCCCCCAAGGCTTTGGTACCTACCAAACCACCGTGACGCCCTTCAAGCACATATGCATCTTCTCCATAAACGGGGAAATGCCAAAACTGAAGCAAACTACCATGCGTACTACCAAACTGTCAGACCCTCATAAAGAACGATACTGCCAATGGAGCCACTAGCAATCACTAGCACCTAACATCATCCGATGTCCCCTTTAAGACCAAATGTATCATTGTGAAATACAGAACAGGCACCCTTTATAATCAAAAGCGTGCGGTATTGTTCAAATTATCAACAAGTCAAACCTGCCCCCTCTGCCCACAATTAGACAGTGCCCTACACATCCTTTCTGGGTGCCAACACAAACAAATAAGGAACATGATCACCGAAAGACATAATCTAGCATGCCGCATGATCTTTAAGGCTATCAGCAAAACAGGCTCCTTAGGCGTTGTCTCCATGGATATTGGCAGCAACAAACGGATGACCATGCAAAATCTCCAGGTTCCTGAAACAGCTGAAAGTAGAATTGTTCCTAAATGGTTCTTCCCACCCCGCTTCCCAGATAAAGACGGATTTACTTCCAGCCGCCCAGATTTTGTGCTGGTTACTCCCATCGCTGCAAAAGCACAAAAACAACAAGCTAATGTAGGGGGGTGGGTTTTTGAAGTGGCAGGGGGCAATTGAGGGAGACCAGGAGCACCTCAGCAGCACCGCCAGCCACCAATAGAGCCACCAACCCCAGACAGCATCGACCTAAAGACCTCAGCAAACATCGGTGTGACATCCACCTTGTCGAAATCAAGTATTGTGAAGACACCAGACCTCAGAACCAGCTGAACGCCGCAAAGGAACAGCACAAAGATCTCTGCAACATTCTCCAAGGAGCCTCCGTTACTCCACATCATCCTTTTGGGTGTGGGTGGCACCGTCTACAACACTCACACTCTGAAGCCTTTCAAGGAACTGGGTCTTGATTCTCAAAGAGTCAAAGAGTTAAGAAGCTTGCCTCCAAGCTCCATGTGCACTCTGTGAACTTTGCTGCTGAACTTACCAGACCAGACGTGCCCATTTCAGTACTATTATCAACTCTCATCAGGAGCCGGTTTCAGGCTAAGCCTGCAACCCTCTTGATCCCCATTGATTTTCCTTTCCTTTTTGCGGTGGAGGAGCTTTACGGTACTCGGTACCAAAGTGGCTCCTTTTCCTTAATTAATGCGGGGAGTGGTTTTCACTGCCTGCGTAGTTTTTTCTTTTTCTTTTCTTATAAAATAAGACCGTAAAGAAAATTTGACCTGCAAGAGAATATGATCACCCTCCAAGCCTACTACACACTTATTACTTGAGACTGAAGCACACCTTACACCCTGCTTTATGATTTCATGCAGAGGCTACCAACACGTGCGCGGATTTGAATAAACAAAGGTCCCTTGGCAGTGGCTGCATACGTAAAAAAGAGGAATAAGTCCGACCAGAAGCAAAAAAATTGGACACCCAATTGGCCAAAAAGTACGCCCTTGGTTCCAGCTCATGAGCCTTTTTGCGTTCATTTGAACAAGCCTATGAAAACCCTTCCAGCTGCGTCAAAATTGAGGGAGGAAGAACTGCATTTCCAAAGACCAATAAGAAATCAGCTATCACGATGTTCTATCCTAATCTAGACCCAATCAGCCATTTGAACCAACAAGTGATGCGGTCATCCGGTCCTATGCAGCCGAAGCAGCAACCTAGCACACCTGACTATTAACCTGACACCTGCACCTGCCGCTGTGGCAGTCTACTTCTACTTTCCTCTCCAAGCTTGCTCTTATCTTCTGATGCAGAGACGATGAGAACAGGCCGTTGCCCTTCTCGTAACCTCCACACCTGCGTAGGCAGACAGAACAGGAAAATGCACATAAAATGCAGAGGGAAACTCAATCTACCGACATGGATTCGGATTGGATATTGTTCTATGTACATCACCCATGGATGCAGAGCCGCACAACATTTCCACCTGTAAAATAGGGGTACCATCAGGAACTATTGACTAGTACTCTTAACGCTTTTGGTCCCATAGGGGTTGACAAATTCATCAAACGCTGCTGTTTTACATAATTTATTTTGAAAGGGGTTGGTTGGAATCGGATTAAGTAAAATGCCAGAGGGGGTTATCTGAGGCCCAAAATAGGTAAACTTTTAGCATGCTCCTACGGCAGGTGGTCGTAACTTGCCCGTTTCAAGCTCAGCTCTGCTATGTAATTTCAGTGAAGCTGAGCTTAAAACGTGCAAATTACGGCCACTTGCCTCAGCAGCCGCGGCGTGAACCCTACTTTTTGAGCAGCCATATGCTGTATCTGACCAGCCAGCGCACCAAACCCGGTGATTTTTAGTGTTTTGAAACCCTTGAATCAAATGAAGATCATTGCAAGAGAAATGGGGCAAAAAGACCAAGTGGTTGGCGAGATGTGCAAATTAATGTGCCATGTGCCATTCCCCCTGGAAAGCATCCATCTAGTAGGGTACAGGTGCACGACGTGTGCGTTTAGTCCTGTCATTCTGTACGCAGGGCGACTTGTCTAAATCTGAGCACATGCTCAGGCAGCTTATAAAGTCAGCATCAGTTTGAAGCTTGGTTGTGTCCAATCTGATGAAGTGACGTGTGAATAATTCACCTTTCATGCAAAAAGGAGCATGATTTGACCTTTGCCCAGATAACCCCCTCTGGTAAAATGCAAACCAACTGAGATAACTTTTATATTCTCTCAATTGCTTTTGGGATTGAAGCGGTGAATTTGGGCCTGCAATGCAGTTGTTTCTAGGTTTGCATATGTCAGAACCCCTAGCCCTCAGATTAAGAAATTGGGGCCTTACGCACAAGCACATACACAAACACACAAATACCCACACACACACACACAAACACACACACACAACTTGCCTGCTGCCCGTCATTGCGCACTTCAAGGACCTCCACCTCCCCATTTCCACAACCGCGGCTCATGCCTGTATCCACTCGCAAAGCACGCCCCTCACAGGCAGCATTGATACCCTGGCCTTGGATGGTGTGCCCCATGACCATACGAGAGGCGCCGGGAAAAGACTGTATGTGCATGCACGTATGTTATGTGTCCTTGCATGGATTTTTATTGGTATCTTGGTCTTTTTTGGGCGTGCAAAACCATGCAACAGGGGGTCTGCACAAAATTAGTGAGCGATTGAGTGTATGAGTGAGTGTGGCATGCCTTAATGACCATTCATTTATGGTTTTGTGTGTTCATGCGTGCATGTGTGTATTTACATGTAAGATGAATGCACACAAATCACACTCTATACATGTTTACCTGAAGCACTGCCTTCAGCTTGTCGCACTCGCAACGAGACGCATCCTCTGCTGAGTAGTCACGCGCCCAGACAATTGCAGATGAACCTCGCAAGAAATTGGGAGCCTGAATGGTGGTGTATTGTATGATTACATTATCGCTGCACCTGAATTATGCTTTTAAGGGGCCGGTGATGAAATTGCTCGAAACCGTCGTTTGTTTTGGGGAGAGCAGTTGTGGATTGAAGCAGTATAAAAAAAATGTTTAGCAATTGATTTGGTGTTCTCCAGGGCACAAAGCTGCGTTTAAAGGCCTCAACAGGGGGCAGTTCCACTGTTTCTGAAAATATGCATTTTTCCAGGGTCCTCTGTTGAGTGCAGAGTGTACAGTAGTGACGTGCTGCATGAGGCAAAGGTGATTGTGAAGTTGTGTGCTCGGTTTGGATTGGCATGAACGCGGTGTTGGGGGGTGATCCAGACTGGCTGTGGGAAAAGTCGCGGTTATTAAATGTACAGACTGGCTGTGAGAGAAAGTCGCAGGAATTAAATGTACAGGGAGCGCTTGTTAGAGCCCCTGATGCCTCTTCAACTGTGCAGCAGCAGCTGGCCTTGCACCTGCATGCGCTGCTTGTCACAACAATAATGACTAGGTTGCGTGAATAGGAGACGGAACAAAAATTGCACTGAGCATACCACACACTTTCCGCCCTCCTTCCACAAGGAGCTCTGAGGACCATTTGCAGGAACTGCTGCCACAACAGCTGTTTCGGTACTTACATGGGTGAGTTAATGGAGCAGCTGCTGCCACTTAAGCTTGTAAGTTCAGAGGAGTTTTAGGGGTAAAGTTTAGGATTACTGAGGTATAGGGTTGTAGGTTAAGACTTACTAGGCAGTTAATTGAGGTGGTTTGTTAGATCTGCTGCTACATAAGCTTGTAAGTTCAGAGGTAAGGGTTAGGATAACCGGAGGTGAAGGGTTCTAGGTTTCTAGGCACGTACTTGAGGTGGCTTGCTGGAGCTGCTTCCACTCGAGCTTGTGGGTACGGACTGCTCTCCTAGCATCCAGCTCCTTGTCTCCCTATGCACGAAATGAAACAAATCAGAATGATTGGTGGAGCATTTGGCTATTGTCATCATCACATCAGTAGCCCTCTCTGTATTAGTCAAGGATTGGCTGAATGAATGCAATTTGGTGACACAGCTTGCCTGGTAATCCATCTGCCAATTTGGTCCGTGTTCAGACTTGTGCTCAGACGGTCAGACGGTACGCTGCTATGAGTACGGTACAGACCGTCTCTTTGTAAAAAACGGCGTATTTTCGAATTTTGGCAAACGTATTTTACCATCCGGACGGTACAATATGGTTCGGTGTACAGTACGGTGTTAAGCTGGCACTGCCAGTGCAATTTTTGGCCTCATAATGGAATTTTCGCCCCAACACCTCTCATTTCCACCTCCAGCATACTCCTCTCACGCATTGACGACACACAATGCTTCCCTGGACGACCCTGGGGCTGGGTTAGGGCTGCATCAGCTTGGGGAAAGGGCCTAGTGGTAATTTGCATGGAAACTCAAAAGTCGAACGCAATACTTAATTCCTGGTTCAAAATTGTTTTATTCATGTTGTTGCAAAAAAATAAATGATTTGGCCGAAATTAAAGCAATCGGCCAAATTGCACCAGAATCACATTGTACGGTGACCACCGTCTTGTATGGTTTGAGACCGTACTAGTCAATTCCACCGTCTTAGTTAAGTACGGTACGGTGCAATACGGTATGGTAACATAAATACGGTCAAAGTTGCTTAAGTACGGCATCGTCGCACAAGCCTGTCTGTGTTGCTAATCCATCTACCATCTGCCGCATGTACATGTAGCCACCCCCTCCCCCCAAAAATAAACATTTCACCAAACAATAGCACCCCCCCCCCCTAGAATTATTCCTCAAAGTAAAATTCAGCAACCACCCCCTCTGAAAGGGGCTTTTCGAGCCCTGGGAGCTTGTGTGTGGCCAACATCACCTCCCACATACTCGAAGGAGAATATGGAAGCTTTCAGGATAAAAATAACCAAAATTAGGGCCACAAAAGTCTGTTGATAGCAACCTGAGTCTGACCACAACTTGCATGTTTCACAATTCTCTTGATATAGAGTAAAGCCCCATTGTGCATCTGCCAACCTTCCAGCTACTCTTCCTGTTGTTGCTATCACTGCTGCTGCTGCTGCTGCTGCTACTGCTGCTGCATGCCTTGCTAGTGCTGGAGTACTTGGTTGCGAGCTGCTCGGGTGCTAGACCTGGTCTTGCGCACCGTCTGCAGCAGCTGCTCCTCTGTCAGCCTTGCAGCTGCCTTAGCTTGCAGCACAGATACCAGCAGGGGGGAGGGGCAGACGGAGCGGGGGGGGCTCCCTGATCGCTCATCACCTTGCTGCTCTAAAATATATGTTTACACTACAGTCTCTGCACCGCAACCCCAAGAGATAATAATATGCAAATCACTATTTTTAGAGTTTTAACCTCACCACCACCTCCGTAACACGTTACAATAGGGGCTGGATTTCTTTACCCTGACACTGCCTGACACTAAATATTACTCTTTTTGAGGTTGTCAATGATGTAGTTATACAACAAGTAGGCATAAGTTTTACCTCGCTGCAGATTTTACCTTTGGAATGCTTATTCCTCCGCTACTCCTCTAAAAACAACTGCTTTGTTTGTGGTAATTTTCAGACCTGCGGTCAACTAGACAGAAGCGCCGCAGTATTTAGCAACCTGTCTTAATCTAGATGAACTGCCATGGAATACTGTGTCATCAATTCGTTCATAGAAACACTGTACCTGTTTATCCGCTCAAAGCCGTGGCTTACATGCTCAGGAAGTGCGCCCCCATGAACAAAAAGGGTGCTTCCAATCTGCATTCGGCGCACATAGAGTGGGGGATCAGGTACCTCCAAACCATGCAGTGTATCTGGAGGTGCAACGCCATGGACAACAGGGTGCTTCCAATATGCGTCATGCGATGTACGGAGCAAGGATCAAGGAAAGCTTAATCCGTGCATTGAACTAGGACACTGCGGTTTGGAATGCAAGGAGTGTGTACACTAGGAATCACGCTCTACAAAGTTGTTAGACACTAGTTGAACCAAGTAAAAAACAGCGACCCCACACATTCTCCCCCCCCCTTCATTCACTGCAAAGGGTCTACCTGAAGCACGGTCGGATGGTTTGCAAAGAATCGGCGAGTGAGGACGCTTCCTGGCTGAAAGGCCCACACGCGCATGAAATGCTGAGATCCTGGCGTTCCTTGTTGCTACGAGGGAAGAAGCACAAGGGTTTTGTTTCAGCTTGACAGCGTAGAGTGTGAAGTCTCCATGCCCCTCACACGCATGATTTCAGGGGCCCAGACGCTTCCTGTTGCTGCAGAAAGTGTTGCTGCAGAGAGAGGAGCAAGAAAACATGTTACAGCTGAGAGCTTTGTGTGTGCAGTCTCAGGGTCCTTCTCACGCATGAAATGCACAGGCTCCGGCACTCCAGAAGCAAAAGTGACCTTCAAGTGCTATAAATTGCTAAGAAATGAGTGCACCCTCAGGCATGAGATGCTGTTTCCCAACCCTGTTCCCCTGTTACACAGGAAGAGCAGCGCAATAAATAACAGCCGGTGCTGTAATAAACAGGAATATGATAGCATGTATAGCAGGATGGAGCACCACCATTGGCAACGCATTACAAACCCGGTATGACTGAATTGAGCTCCGCTATTCACAACAACGCTTGAACCAGTAAGGGCCCCCATCATCTATTTGACAGCAGCAGGAATTCTGACAGAGGCGCTCAGCAACGCACACGGATAAACAGTCGGAAAACTGGGAGGTGTAAGCTTGGAAATTCGAGAGAGTGACCGAGCTCAAGAACCTGAGCGCCTTTTCACACCTGTTGGGCAGACAAAGCAGCAGGGGGGCTTGCAGGATAGGCCATTCCGTCAAGACCCCCCCCCCTCCCGCTTGTGCTTGTACCACAGGTCCGACAGTGTGCCTTCAGCTCCTCGGCAAATTTCTGCCACTGCTGCCAGCGTGCGACTTCAAGGGACGCACCTGAGTGAGTGAGTGAGTGAGTGAGTGAGTGAGTGGATCGTTTATATTATAAAGCAAGGGAGCTTGGATGCTTGAAAGTGAGCAATTGAGCATATAAGCGTGATAGTAAGTGTGACAGGGTGAGTTGGTGAATGAGTGAGTGAGTGAGTGAGTGAGTGAGTGAGTGAGTGAGTGAGTGAGTGAGTGAGTGAGTGAGTGAGTGAGTGAGTGAGTGAGTGGAGAGTTTGGGCAGTGATACTTTGGTAGGCTTTGAGTTGGTACTTGTCAGTTTGGAAGGTGACAACATATGTGTGCACCGTTGTAGGCACGGAAAACACTCATGTTACCGCATGTGCACACATACACACACACACACACACACACACACAAACGCAGACAAGCACACTCACACACACAAACACATACACTCACCTGCAGTGGCATACCTCGTGTTTCCCATTATGTTCATCGTCTCGTGGCTGTATTACAGAGAATTGAGGTAGGATGGTTGCTGAGCTTTGAGGGTGTAAGGCTAACCCTTAGCCCAGAGCACAGTGCACCTTTGAAAATAGCAAAGGGGGGAGGGGCAGCGGCAGACGTAACAGTAACAGGTGCTGCTTTATGAATAGAGATGGCATAATTTCAATCCAGACTGAGCAGACAGAGAAATACCACAGTGCAGCATTTTACCAATTCCGAGTAACTGCTGTCTGTGGTATCACGACAGTATGCAATGTCAATTTGTAGTGTGTTTTTAGAGGGGTGTTTGGCTCCCTACTCGCTTCCTGATCGGCACGTACAGCCTCTTATCATGCACAGCACCTAATTTCACTTGCCGCTCAGCACGTGCAGCCGCCCCACTCCACCTGCTGCCTAGCATGTACAGCACCTTTCACATCCCAGCTCACTTCCATGTCTAGCTCATAAAAGCATTCTCCACACCCGTACTCACTTCCCATTCAGCACGTACAACCTCCCCCCAGCAGCAAGTGCCTGTGCCTGCAGTCGCTCCAAAAAGTAGCAGATCTGGACCTCGTTGTCCCCCCGATCTAGGATGTCACCCACCTGATGAACAAATGAGTGTGGATGAGGCATTGCGTGTCTTGAGTGCGCTTGAGGACAGGTGTGTGTGTGTGCATTTGTATTTGTGTGTGTGTGTGTGTGTGTGTGTGTGTGTTTTTGAGCATAAGTGCAAAGGGGGTGGGGGAGTTTAGAAATAAAAGGCCGTGATTTAAAAAGCAGACACATCCCTAACAATATCCCAAACCTAGGATGCCTTTGATTTTGAGCGACAAGAACATTGGCTACACTTTGGTATATGGTATACCAAGGGGGGAAAATAAAAAACTTCACAGGCAGTGAAAACCACTCCCCACATAGATCAAGGACAAGGTAGGATTGCACAGAGGGTAGAGGGACGTAGTTATAGAGAGTCAGTGTCAAAAAGGCAAAGCCAAGGAGAGCAAATCAGTAGGCACAATGCTATTAACAGTTTGCTCATAGAAGTTTGATGGGTTAGGTGCAGCTTTTTGTACACTCTGTTAAAGCATACATAAATGCCATGCACGCACGGACACACACACTACACGTGAACAACCTGCTCTACCTGGGCGACAGGTCGGGGAACACACACGCCACACAACCAGATGCCTGACCTGAACACACACAGTATTGCCCCCCTGCCACTTGTTGTTATGGTCTATTAGGCCAGCCAGCCTAAATGCGCGCTGCGTCTTATTGAAGTCGCCATGTAGGTCGCCTGCATTTGTGTTTAGTATTATATTAATATCAGTATTGTGTATTGTATTGGTGTTTTATTATAGTATACCTAGCAATAGTTGTGTGTATGGTGTGTGGGTGTCCGTGTGAAGGTGTGCGGGTGCGGGTGCGGGTGCGTGGATACATCATATACTAGGGTTGTTCAGATCGAGGTTTGGCCAAAAATTCAGGTTCACGCACTTTTACACATTGTAACGAATTTGATAAGTGCCATTCGGAATTCAGTCAAAGTTCGACAAACTTTTAGAATTCATCGATCTTTACAGCATGCGTCTCTCAAACTTACAAGGGACAGCAGCCCGCCCCACTCTTTCTTTGCAGTAAATGTACTATGTTCAATGATTTGTATATATGAAGGAACCCTCTGAACAGTTCAGAAAATCTAGAACTTTCACGAACGTTATCGAACCCTTGCTCCCAAAAATAGGAATTGAACAACCCTGTCATATACGGCAACAAAATGGAGGGAAATTTGAAGACAATTATAAGGGACAACACTTGTAGGTTACTTGGAGAGCATTAACAGAAGAACCCAGAGTTTGGCTCGGTTAAACAAATGTGTGAAAAAAGCGTAGCTCAATTGTTTTCAGCACGTACGATTTTGTGGCAATCTGGTCGTTAAATGCGGCGTTTCTCAGTCTTGTTTGCCACAAGGGTAAGGCTGACCAGAAACACGTTGGCAATGTTGAGTTGCAAAAAATCTTTGTTCGTCTCCCAAACCACAGGCATATAGGTACGCATACACGGGATAACTACACGACATTTTAACTACAACTTGGTATTTCCGTCCCTCACAGACGGGCAAGAGGACTTTGCCATACAGCATGTCTCAAACAATGCCTTTTTGTTCTGCAGTGGCATGCACATCATGCTGGCACGCTACTTTGGCACGTCAAGTTAGGATGTTAAATGGAACAGCTTGATCAAACTGGCACGTCCCGTAGGCACATCATGCAATCAGCTCTGGGGCCCATGACAGTGGAAATCAAATGGGGGAGCACAAGCACGCACCCATGGCCACGAGTCGCTCAGCGGCGTGCACTTTGGTGGGCATGTCTTTCACAACGCCTGCCTGCGCGCACACAGTAACGTTAGTGCGTGTCTGTGTGAGTGAGTATGTGTGTGTGTGTGTGTGTGTGTGTGTGCGTGCGTGTGAGACACTGTGTGCGTATGTGTAATGCATTCAGGTGCTAAACACTGGCTGAGCAAACCTCCCAGCCTGTTTGAGTATTTGAAACCTGCCCTCTAGCAGGCTTCAGTATTTCACACAGAACGGTGCATCTGCTCAAGGCAACAGAAGCTTCCAGTTCGAGACCAGTTTCTTGCAGCTGACGCGTTTTGGCTGGTAGACGCGAAGTCCCAGTTTCAGATACCTCGATTGGAAATGTGAAGGATACTAATGTACCTGCTCTGGTGTCCCACATGGCAGGCCAGCAAACCCAAAATCAGCTAGGGAGTCCACAAAGGAAGACCACACCTTTTCATGCAAAAGGAGTAGTCAATGATCTTTAACCCATAAATAGTATGCTGTGTAAGATGTTCATGCGTACGCGTGTGCACATCGTGGTGCGTGTTCAAACGTGTGCATGAACATTGTTGAAATAGTGTGCCCTTAACTGTGTAAGGGGCGTAAATCTATCCGTTGTGTGTGTGTGTGTGTGTGTGTGTATGTGTGTGTATGTGTGTGTGTTGAATTTTTCTTGCAAGTGTGTGTGCATGTGTGCGTGTGCATGTGCTTGTGTGTGTGTATGTGTGTGTGTGTGTGTGTGTGTGTGCAAGTGTGCGTGCGTGCGTGTGTGTATGTGAGTGTGCATGTGTGCGTGTGTGTTTGCAAAAGTGCATGCGTATGTGCTCGTGAACACGCGCGTGTGTGTGTGTGTGTGTGTGTGTGTGTGTGTGTTTGTGTGTGTGCGTGTGTGTGTGTGTGTGTGTGTGTGTGTGTGTGTGTGTGTGCGTGTGTGTGTGCGTACACGCGTGCGTGCATGTGTGTGTGTGTATATGTGTGTGTATGTGTGTGTGTGTGTGTGTGCGCGCTTGGCTGCATGAAACAATTTTGCATTGCACTCACCTCTGGGAACTTTGCAGCACAGAAATCGTGGGGTCCATCTATCTCTTTTGGTTGCTCCTGCTTGCTGAGCGTGGTTGGAAACCAATCCAATAGGCGCATGGCACCTCGTATATTAAGTTTTAACCTTGTGAGCAAACACTAGCTTAGGGGCAACACCGTGAATAGCTGGATTCGAGGAGAAGACACTGAGTGTAAAAATTGTATAAAAAAGAGCTTGGGATGGCAGCCTCTCCCCCGTCCCGCCCACTAATTCATATTAATTCAGCGACGGAGATAATTGTACAACACGCTACAAAAAGTTCGTTCAATTCGGATGGAAACCGAAAAGCTGTTGTGAAAAATTTTATTTATATAAGAAACAAAGAACGGAATATTTAATACAAGAAACAAAGAAAGCAAAGGGAAGAAACGATGAGCTGGCTCGCCAGAGGCTCCCCGCGGCTTCCCGCGATTCTCCTCCTGGGCCTATTATTCTTTACGGCCCAGGCCACAAAGCCTGCTGATGTGGTCCCCTTGGAGTTCATCATTTCGCTGAAGGAAGGCGTGCAAGCTACTCCTGCCCAAGTTGCTCGGTTGACTGCTGGTACCAAGGCTGTGCTCATTCGAACCTTCAGCCACGCGATCCAGGGCTACGCTGTGAGGTCAGTATGTAGTGTGCACCCAGGCGCACCTGTGCTTGCAAGCACTATAATTGTAGCTACCCCAGGTTCCTGTGAGCTTCCATTGCTCCCCAAGAGCAAGACACCGTCAAAATCGCACCATTAGAAATAAAGAGCACATTCCAAATCATATCTCGTTTCCCATCACCCATGCATATCAGTTCTTTGTCCCTCACCAGCCGCACACTAGCTGGGTCTGAATTCAAGCCCGTGCTGCTGCTGGGTCCTAATAAGCCCGTGCCTGCAGCTGTCATAACAATAGCCCAGGGCCAGGACTACTTGATATAGTTCGGGTTCGAGTCTGTTGTGATCTGGTGATCTGCTGAGGAAAAGGAGAGAGACCTGTTACATACCTTTGATTTCATCAGCAACGCTTTGCAAGCATGGCTTGAAGCACATCAACTAGGCCAATTTGAACGGTGCAACTAGCTGCAAGCGCAAGCCTGATTGAGCAGGTGAGCAGATCATGGCATGTGTTTATGTGTGTGGCAGGAAACACGCACGAGCAGCTCGGGATTGCAAATGCAAAGGCACAAGAAGAGTTGGGGAACCCCAGCCGTAGAGCCACACTTCCACAACAGGCACAGGCCAAATTGACTGCCAGCAGGTCATATATCGCATTTGTGGCTTTACACCTCGTTGCGTGCACAGGGTCCCGAGTGCCAAGTCCCAGGGGGAGGCTGAGGCTGTTGTGGCGGAGATTAAGGCCAACCACCCTGACTTAGTGGACGAAGTATCGCCCAACTTCCGCATGCAAGCCACTGGCCGCCGTCTGTTTCAGACGGAGTGTGACACTAGCTGCCAGTTGAAGCACGGGCACAATAACTGCTGTCAGTGCAAGGGCAAATCTGGATGTACGCAGTGTGAGCCGGGTTACATGTTGGATCCAAAGGGGCAGTGCATAGGTGCGTAAAAGGAAAGGGTTTACAAAGGTGCGTAAAAGCCTGAGACTTCCCAATTTTAGTGCTGCCCGAGCGCCCTGTGCCTGTTGAAATTGTGGTGTTCTACGACAGTACGCCCCTGGCTATCCCCAGCCACTAACAGCCGACGCTACACACACGTTCCTGGGGTTCAAAAACACAGGATAGAATGTGTGTGACGCGTCCATCGGAGCTGCGTGAGCTAAAACTGGTCACCATGCTGCAAATGCACACACATACACACACGTACACACACACAAACACACGCACACACGCACACACATACACACACATATACACACACATACACACACATATACACACACACGCACGCACACACACACAATCACACACACAACATAAACACACACCTACACACACACACACACACACACTCACACACACACACACACACACAACACATACACACACACCTACACACACACACACCTACACAAACACACACAACACATACACATACACACACACAACATACACACACACGCGCAGTACACACACGTAGACATAGACACACACACACACACACACACACATACTTGCTTATATGTATCCCATGATTACGTAAACCCAAAAGACGTAGGTATAAACTACTACAGTCAGGGGGTACTGAAATACCCCTCAATTCTACTTAAGTACCCTACTATAATAAATTTGCGTTTGGAGTAGGTTACTTCCCTTTTAAGTACCCCCGTACTTGAGCACTTCCTTCTTAAAGGCATTAGCTTTAGCAACAACATGGCAATAAAAGTTTAGTGCAGCCCAAGCTCAGGATCGAGCTGCAGTTTACTCATTAATGCTTGCTGCTGTGTGTTCAGAAGCATAAGTCCAATACTGAACGAGAAGCATACCTCCACCAGTATTTGCTTAATAATCAGAACTGGTCAAGCAAAAACTTAATCTTGCCGTAGCTACGTGATGGATATCAAAACGTGGTTCTGACCAAGAGGTGTCTGCGGTACAATACGTTCTGCGCGTATCTGCACCTCAGTTGGTCCAGCATGAACACTTAATTAGAGGCAAAGGTGAGGGCCAGTGATGGGTCTCATGAAAAGCTTTTGCCCTGACTTGCAACTTCATTTAAATCACACTTCGCACGTAGTTCTGTGGTCGTTGATTTAACGCAGGAGACTGCAGGCAAGGTCTCCCTCAGAAATCCTTCTCTTTTCCACTGGCCCTATTGTAGAGTTCCCTCTGGTGTCTCAACCCAGCGCAACAACACACTTCTTGGGGCAGGAGCCCTAGACGCAATATGGTCAAAATTTTTGCATACCTTATGAAGTCCCGCGCGGTATCGTTTTATAAGCTGGCAGGCTTTTAGTAAGTAAAAACATATTTTCTTGTGGGGTACTTGCAAATGTAGCGCAACTAAATACATTGCTGCAGTATCATCAATAGGGTTGCCCGGAATCCTACATTTATATACGCGGCGTATGTACGACACTTATTGCAGGATATCTCTACATATATGGTCATATACGGTGTATGTATGCCTACGGTTCTGGCCAACTCCTAAGGCCCAAGCACCCATGACACAAAGCGTTCACATGTTCATATTTATTTTTTATACCCCCTTCTTTTTTTTGGTGCATCTGTACGGACCCCACTGTCCTCCTTACATGTCTGGGAGTCCGCACATGCCCGCTGTTCCTGTAGGGCCCTGCATGGTTCCATTGACGAAGAGCAACTTGCAGCTTCTCCATTCGCCTTCCAAAGGCTTAAATGACAGGTTATTTACTACTTCTTTTCT